>Ga0214182_1000030_pt1 | contig 75562 bp, 68 predicted proteins | sample TroBogEpilimnion_8_FD_153020 | JGI IMG/M metagenome (GOLD analysis project Ga0214182, IMG submission 153020) | Freshwater microbial communities from Trout Bog Lake, WI - 14NOV2007 epilimnion | ecosystem: Environmental > Aquatic > Freshwater > Lake > Epilimnion/Euphotic zone | place: Trout Bog... | reverse complement strand
GAAAACCATGAAATTGAAACAACAATGAGGAAGTTAAATCACAGACCCAGAAAAAGGCTTGGATTTAAAACTCCTCATGAAGTATTTTATGAAATGAAGGGCATTGCACTTCATACTTGAAACCAAGTATTATGTACAGGTATTTATATTCTGTAATAATTAAGCTAATTGACATTCTAAACTTTAAGTTTATACCTATCTCTTAGTTCACAAACCCAAGTTAATAACTCACTCAAAAATGAAAAATACGCCTAATTTAATTAATTACCGATATGTCTATCTATTAATATTTGTATTATTTTTCCCCTCAGTCAGTTGCGCAGAAGAAGTTATTAATACCGGTCATTTTGATTTAAAACATCAGTTTGTAGGCTATTTAGCGCTTGCCGTTACTCTCATTGCTTATATTGTGGCTATGACTGAAGATGTGCATTTGATGAAGAAGTCTAAACCTATGATTTTAGGCTCTGTGATTACTTGGTTTGGTATCTGTATTTATTACGCATTGCATGGGCAGGCTAAAATAGCCTCACTAGCTTTCGAGAGTAATCTACTGGCTTATATTGAATTGTTGCTATTCATCTTAGTCTCTATGACTTATTTAAATACCTTGAGTGAGCGAGGTATTTTTGATGGTTTAAGAATTTATTTGTTAAACAAACAATACAGTTACCGTCAATTATTTTGGATTACCGGTGCTTTAGCTTTTATGCTTTCTACGGTCATCAATGGTCTTACTGTGGGATTATTAATGGGGGCTATTGCGCTTGCAGTAGGTAAACGAGAACCCAAATTTGTGGCCTTGGCGTGCGTTAATATTGTAGTGGGTGCAAACGCCGGCGGTACAATGAGCCCATTAGGGGGTATCTCTACGCTATTTGTGTGGCAAAAAAATATTCTGCACTTCTCTGAATTTTTCTCATTGACTATTCCTTGTCTGATTAACTTTTTGGTGCCTGCGTGCATTATGCATTTTTCTGTACCGCAACAAACTCCCGCCGTTTCTCAAAGTGTTATTGCTTTAAAACGTGGCAGTAAGCGGATATTATTCTTATTTGCTTTAACCCTCGTTATCACAGTTTCATCAAACATTTTATTAGAGCTTCCCCCCGCGGCCGGCATGATGGCTGGGTTAGCGCTGTTGCAGATGTTTAATTTCTATTTAACGTACACAGAGAAACCAGGCTGTAAAGACACTGAAAAAAGCTTTGATATTTATAGAAGTGTTGCTGATGTCGATTGGGATACTTTGTTATTCTTTTATGGCGCGATGATGATTATTGGTGCGGTAGGTTTCGTCGGGTATTTGGATGCCGTTGCCATTTATTTATTCGGTGAGACGAATGTGACTATAGCCAATATCATGATTGGTTTATCATCGGCATTTGTTGATAATGGCACCTTAATGTTCGCGGTATTAAGCATGCACCCTGCTATTGCTAAAGTGCAATGGCTGTTATTAACGTTAACCTTAGGTGTGGGTGGTAGTTTATTAGCTATCGGTTCTGCACCGGGTGTGGGTTTGTTAGGCTTGGTAAAAGAAGGCTATAGTTTTGGTTACCATTTAAAGTATATGCCCGCTATATTATTGGGTTTCTTTTTAAGTATTGGGGCATTGGTTTTATTAAATCCAGGCAGCTTTTAAGTTAAAATACACGCTCAAATTACAAAATTAAAATAATTATAATAATGAGGAGTGTGTATGTCAGGTCATAAATTAACGCTTGCTTCGGTATGGCGATACCCCGTTAAATCAATGATGGGTGAAGAGTTAAATGCAGCAGAGGTCTCTGATAAAGGGATCGTAGGTGATAGAGCTTATGCTTTAGTAGATATTGAAAGCAATAAAGTGGTCAGTGCTAAAAATCCTAAAAAATGGCCAGAAATGTTTTATTTCTACGCCCGATATAATCAAACGCCTGCCGCTCATAAAGCATTACCGAGCGTCGCTATTACTTTACCTAACGGTGATACGTTAAACAGTGACCAAGCGGATGCTGATCAATTATTATCAACGGCCTTTACAAGACCTGTTAAATTAACGACTCAAGCGCCTGCAAAAGCCACGCTAGAACAATATTGGCCTGAGTATGAAGGTGAAAACACTGAAATCAGTGAAGAGGCGATCTCGGGTGATGCACATGAAGGCAGCTTTTTTGACTACGCCACTTTACACATCTTAACGACGGCGACTGTTTTAGAGTTACAAAAATTGTATCCCGAGGGCAGAATTGAACCACGTCGTTTCCGTCCTAATTTAATTATTGCAACACCCCCAGAGCAAACTGGTTTTGTGGAAAATGATTGGGTGGGCAAAACCTTAACGATAGGTACTGTTAAATTATTAGTCACCGATCCTTGCCCACGTTGTGTAATGCCTTCTTTGGCGCAAGGTGATTTAGCAAAAGACGCTAAAATCTTAAAAACGATTGCTCAAAATACGGTACATGTGCCATTTGCGGATAAAGCATTACCCTCAGCCGGTATTTACGCGAAGGTGATTCAACCCGGTGTTATTAAGCGCAATGATGTTGTGATAGTCGAATAACTTTATTATTCGTTAGTTTGTTTTACGTTTTACGGTAGTTCCCTCTTTATAAATCTCCAAGCTTATTGATATTGATAGGCTTGGGGATTATCCTCTCAGAAGTCATGCTAGCCTTTTAATTAATACAACCTCCGTAGGTGTAACAATGAGTGATGAACACCGCATATCGCTAGCAGAATTAGAACAACGTTTAAGCTGTTCTAGCTTAGGATTAACCAAAGCTGAAGCCGGCGCTAGACAAACTCAATACGGCCGTAATAGCTTACAAGTCCGTAAAGATACCCCCGAAATAATCAAATTTCTCCGCCAATTTACTAATCTATTCGCTGTGTTATTAATGGCGGGTTCTGGATTAGCCTTTCTTGCAGACCATTTACAACCCGCACAAGGCAATGAGTACATTGCTATCGCATTATTAGGGGTCGTGTTTTTAAATGCGGTGTTTACCTATACCCAAGAATATGAAAGCGAACGCATTATGGAAAGCTTTCGGAATATGTTGCCCACTAAAATTACGGTTTTAAGATCAGGGGCCATTAGTCAAATAGAAGCTAAATATTTAGTGCCCGGCGATATCATGTTGCTTGAAGAAGGTGATCGCATTCCTGCAGATGGGCGCTTGATAGAAGTGAATCAGTTAAAAGTTGATCATTCACCCTTAACCGGAGAAAGTGAACCTCAGTTGCGCTTATTGGAATGTACTCACAGCGCTTTACTTGAGAGTCGCAATATGGTGTTTTCCGGTACGTTAGTACAGAGCGGTAATGGCAAAGCCTTAGTTTATGCGACAGGTATGCACACTCAAATCGGTCGTATTGTGCAACTGACCAAAGAAATTGATCATGCTGAAACCGCTATTCGTAAAGAGCTAAAGCATTTTACTCAGATCATTTCAATTATTGCGATGAGTCTAGGCGTGTTGTTTTTTGTGGTGAGTATGCTGCTGGGTAAGCCTTTAATCTCCAGTTTGATATTTGCGATTGGTATTATTGTCGCTAATGTCCCAGAGGGATTATTACCAACGGTGACGCTCGCTTTATCAATGGCATCGCAGCGTATGGCAAAAAATAAAGCGCTGATTCGTAATTTAGAAGCCGTAGAAACGTTAGGGTCTACTACCGTTATCTGTACTGATAAAACAGGCACCATCACCCAAAACAGCATGAAGGTGACTAGCCTAGTGTTGGCGTATAAGGAGTGGTCCGCATATCAAAAAGGTTTGAGTGAGGCACCGGGTATAGAACAAGCGTTAGCCTGTATGGTGCTTTGTAATAATGCCCGTTTAACGGACAAGCATTATTTGGGCGATCCGACTGAGGGGGCTTTATTACTATTTGCAAAACAACATCAATCGATCCCTGATTTGTTAATGCACTGGCCTCGCTATCACGAAAGTCCTTTTGACTCAGCCAGTAAACGGATGATTACCTGCCATACGGATACAGCGGGCCAATCACTGCAATATATGAAGGGTGCACCTGAGGTCGTGATTACTAAGTGCAGTCATTATCTCCAGCAAGGACAGTGTGTCCCGGTTGATGAGGCTTTTAAAGCGCATATCACTGAGATTTATGAACGCTTAGCCGCCCGGGGTGAGCGTGTCTTAGCCTTGGCTTATAAAACTGAAAGTGGTAGTTCTTTAATTGAAGAAAACTTTGTTTATATTGGCTTAGTAGGGATGCTGGATCCACCGCGTCCTGAGATATCTGCAGCGATTGATAAATGTCGATCTGCAGGTATTCGAATCTTTATGATTACCGGCGATTATCATGTCACCGCAGAGTCTATTGCTCGACAAGTCGGCTTGTATACCGGTAAAGGCCAAGTCATATTAGGTTCTGAGTTAGCGCAAATGACAGAGGCGGAGTTTTCGATAGTATTAGATCAACAGGAATTGGTGTTTGCCAGAACCTCTGCCTTACAAAAGCTTCAGATTGTTAAAGCCCTGCAAAAGAAAGGTGAGGTGGTGACGGTCACGGGTGACGGTGTTAACGATGCACCTGCCTTAAAAAATGCCGATATGGGGGTGGCAATGGGTTTATCAGGCACCGAGGTTGCAAAAGAGGCGGCTAATATTGTGTTAATGGATGATAACTTTGCCACCATTGTTAAAGCCATTGAAGAGGGCCGGACGATATACGCCAATATTAAGAAGTTTATAGCCTATATTTTGAGTCATACCGTACCTGAGATGTTACCGTTCATTGCTTTTATAGCCTTAGGTGCACCTTTAGCTTTAACTGTTTTATTGATCTTAAGCATTGATTTAGGCACTGATATGTTGCCCGCTTTAGGCTTAGGAAAAGAACCACCCGATTCAGATGTAATGAGTTTACCGCCCCGTAAACGCTCAGAAAGATTGCTGACTAAAAGCATTTTAATCAGAAGCTACGGCATCGTCGGTTTATTAGAAGCGGCCGCCGGCTTTTTCGCTTTCTTTGTAGTCTTGTATCAAGGCGGATGGCATTGGGGAGTTGTATTGCCAGAATCTACAGCGCTTTATAAAACAGCCGTCACCGCCTTTTTTGCCGCAGTCATCCTATGCCAAGTGGTTAATGTCTTAATTTGCAGTGTGCATACCCGCAGCGTATTTACGAAGCGATTATTTGCCAATCCGTTAATCTGGTTGGGTATTGCGCTTGAGTTAAGTTTGGTGGCAGCCCTTTCTTATGTGCCGGCTTTACAACTGATCTTTGGCACAGCCCCTTTAAGTGGGGTAGAGAGTTTATTAGGTTTACCCTTTGCTTTATTACTGCTCATTGCAGATGAAATAAGACGCGCGTTATTGCGACGAGAAATGCGATTGGCAGTGCACGAAAAACGCATATAAAATGCTTTAAAATTACGCTTAACATCAGAGGAGAGTGCAGATGAGCTGGAGAGAAATTAAGCATGATGACGTTTATACAGATGACGAAGTTAATGCGCGTTTAGTCGATGAATTGGCGCATTGGTATTTAGAAAACGGTTGGATTCGCCGTAAATATAAAACAGCGGGCTGGAAAGGGACTTTAATGGTGGTTAATACGGTGGGGCATTTAGCCGAGGCGGCCTTTCATCATCCTGATTTGACGGTTTCGTATGCCTTTGTGATTGTTAAATTAAAGAATCATGCGGCCAAAGGTATAACTAATAAAGATTTTGAGTTGGCTAAAAAGATAGAAGAAGTTGTGATGTGGCAGCCGGGTCTACAAGCCGGAAGTGCCTTAGAAGGCACCCCCGATGATGCGCGCTTTAAATACCTTAAATATGACTGAAGATGAGTTTTATTATTTAATCAAATAGTCATAATGATGCTGTATGGTTTCCTTAATTTTTGTAATGTATTAATCAAGCCTGCTTATCAAAATGACAATGACTACAAACGCTAATAATGATCCGTACGTTGATATCTTAAAAGAGATATTGGTTGATGTAACAGAGTTACGTCAGCAGATAGACGCCAATGCCTTACAGCGTTTACAAATATATCAGGATAATTTTCCTGATGGGCTCTATACGGAAAGCGCCTTAAATCTATGTCATTATCTAGCCATGCGTCAGTATGATCTTCGTCATTTGCAAGATCGTTTAGCGCAATCCGCTTTAACCTCCTTAGGTCGGGCTGAGGCCTCGGTGCTATCGACTTTCGATATTCTGATTGATATTCTTCAACGGTCTACTGATGATGCCTATTTACCTAGTCAGAAAAACAGTGATGCTCACAGTTTTAATCGGGGTCAATTATTACTAAAGCAACATACGAAAGATTTGTTTGGGTCTAGTCAGGGTCAAGGTAAAGCTCATGTAATGGTAACTTTGTCTACTGAAGCCGCTTGGGATTATGAATTAATAAAAGCTTTATTTGAAAAAGGTATGACGTGTGCACGCATAAACTGTGCACATGACAATATTGAAGTTTGGGCAAGTATGATTAATAACATACGACTTGCTGAACAAGAGATTGGACAAGCGTGCCGTGTATTGATGGATTTGGCCGGTCATAAAATTCGTACGGGTGACATTATGCCTGGGCCTGCCGTTCATCATATCCGTGTAAAAAAAGATAGCACTGGCAAAGTAATATCACCCGCCTATTTAATTTTAACGACTGATAGCCAAAGTGCCCCTGCCGATAATGCTTTATTTAGAGTGAGTGTTCCAAAAGAAGTGACTCAGTATTTTATGCCAGGTCAATTATTGGGTTTTGTTGATAATCAAAAAAAATCGCGAGCATTAAAAGTTGAAAAGAGATTGTCTGACCATGATTGGTTAGTCAGCTCAGATAAGAGTGCTTATTTAGTCTCAAGCTCTAATTTAAGCATTATAAAAAAACATAAAAACAAGAAACACTCTGTAGAAGCCAATTTTCAGTTGGGTGAATTTATAGGCGAACCCCTAGAGATTAGGCTCTTTAAAGACCAATTATTACTGCTTACAACAGAAGACGTATTAGGTAAGCCGGCTATTTATAAGGGTGAAGCCTTGATAAGTCCCGCTCAAATAGGCTGTACATTATCATCCGCTATTGGGCAGTTAAAAGTGGGGCAACTAGTTTGGATTGATGATGGAAAGTTAGGTGCGATAGTTCAACAAATATCAGAGCAAGGTGCGTTATTGCAAGTGACTGTGGCAAAGCCCAGTGGGGTTAGAATACAAAGTGATAAAGGTATAAATTTTCCAGAAGCTACCTTGGAGCTGTCGCCGCTAACAGATAAAGATTTATCTGATTTAGATTTTGTGTGTGCCCATGCTGATCTTGTGGGATTTTCTTTTGTTGAAAACTTAGCGGGTATGGATTATCTGATGAAAGAGTTGGCAAAACGTAATTCATCTAGTATGCCTATTATCGCTAAAATTGAGACAAACCTAGCAGTTAAGAATTTACCCGAAATTATTTTAGGCACAATAGGGCGACACCATCTAGGTATTATGATCGCGCGGGGTGATTTAGCTGTAGAGTTGGGTAGTGCACGGTTGGCAGAAATCCAAGAGGAGTTGCTCTGGTTATGTGAAGCAGCGCATGTCCCTGTCATTTGGGCGACGCAGGTACTCGAATCAATCGCTAAGAAAGGGACGCGTTCAAGACCTGAATTTACGGATGCGGCGATGGCAGTTAGAGCCGAATGTGTAATGCTTAATAAAGGTCCCTATATTGTTGACGCAATCGATGCGCTAGTGAATGTGATGTTACGGATGCATGAGCATCAAAGGAAGAAGTTCTCTCGTTTACGTGCTTTGCATTGGTAAGGTCTTTTTCTCCATCATTAGACTTAGGCTTGTCGTATAATTCGGTCTTTTATAATAAAAGACTTGGCTGTGTTAATTTCCGAAAAACAAAAACAAATACTAGCGTTACTGTCTGATGGGGAGTTTCATTCGGGAACGGAATTAGCTGAACTGTTGGGCGTAAGTCGTTCGGCTATTTGTAAGCAATTAAATGGCTTGTCTGTGTTAGGTCTTCATCATTCGGCTGTGAGTGGTAAAGGCTATCGTTTAGAAAGAGCTCTGGAGCTACTAGAGCCGTCCAAAATATTAGCGTCAGTATCTGAAGTTAATCAGTCTATTCTTTCTACATTAGAAGTACATGATACCTTACCTTCAACGAATAGTTATTTAGCCGAACTTGCCCAAAATAATGTAACTTCAGGTTTTGCGTGTTTTGCAGAACATCAAACAGCGGGTAAGGGCAGACGAGGCAGGCAATGGATTTCGCCTTATGGCTGCAACTTATATTTGTCAGTGTTATGGCGATTTCAACAAGGTGGTATTGCCAGTACTTCTGGTTTAAGTTTAGCAATCGGTGTCGCCGTTATTCGAGTCTTAAAGTCGCACGGTTTTACTGATGTTGGTTTAAAGTGGCCCAATGATGTTTATTGTCAGGGAAAGAAATTAGGCGGTATTTTAATTGAGGTGTCAGGTGAGTCAGATGGTCCGTGTTCGGTCGTGATTGGTTTGGGATTAAATTTGTTTTTGAGTGAGTCACAAGGCCAAGAGATTACCCAAGATTGGACAGATTTAACGAAGTTAACGAGTAACCCCATTTCCAGAAATAAGTTGGCTGCTGCTGTTTTAAATGAATTATTATCGATCCTTAAGCCTTATGAGCAAGTGGGTATTGCACCGTATCTTGCAGAGTGGCGCAGTTATGATTGCTTAAAAGGGTTGTCGGCTGTTCTATATGTGGGGCAACAAACTATCGAAGGCGTGGTGGAAGGCATTAATGATCAAGGCTTATTACTGCTAAAAAAACAGGATGGGAGTGTGCAAGCCTATGCTTCAGGTGAAGTGAGTTTTAGTGCGTCAGGCTTATGAAGTTACTCATCGATAGCGGGAATAGTCGTCTTAAATGGGCGCTATTAGATAAACAAAATACGTTAAATACAGCCTCCATAGCTAATAGAGATGTTACCCATGCACAATTATCAGAGGCATGGTCAATGCTCAACCCGCCTGAACAGGTATTTATAGCCAGTGTGTCAACACATGCCTTAGTGATTTTAGTAACCAAGGTTATCAATGAGCTCTGGCCTAATGTGCTGATTACCGTGGTTAAATCACAAGCACAGGCTTATGGAGTCACTAACGCGTACGAACAGGCCGATAAGTTAGGTGTGGATCGTTGGTTGGCATTAATTGCAGCCCATCATCATTACCCAGGTGCAAGTTGTATTGTCGATTGTGGAACAGCGATTACGGTGGATGTGCTTGCTGCAGATGGCACACATCAAGGTGGCTTAATTACCCCGGGTTTGGCAATGATGAAAAAATCTTTGGCGAGGGAGACGGCTAATTTATCGTATGAGAACTCCGCTTATCCAGAAGGTTTGGCCAATGCGACAGAGGCTGGTATTTATAATGGTACTTTGTATGCGGCTGTTGGTTTAATTGAACGAGTGATTAAACAACAAGTAATCGGCACACAGCTTATTCTGACGGGAGGGGATGCAGAGACTATTTGCGTGTATTTAAAGTCCCCCGCCATTATTGATCCTGATTTAGTATTTAAAGGTTTAGTCATCATGGCAGAGCGCTAATATCGCTTTGTGTCTTAAAGAATAATCTATGCTTAATGGGTATAATGTCCATCTTTTTAGACAGTTATCACGCACAATTATTGTCATTTATTGAAGGAGAATCAATTTGTATTTTAAAGGGTTGTTGAAGCCACTGCTTTGGATAGGGCTAGTGATTTTGGGTGTGTTAGCGTTATTGGCTTTATTTATTCGTTATGAGGGTTTTCAGTATTGGGCGGCCTATACGGATAAAGGTTTCGCTCATCCATTACCTTTAGAAACAGCGTATCCCATTACTGAGGAAAATCGCCAAACTACATGTAGCAGTGGTGATTTTAAAGTACTGACCTTTAATGTTGAATACGGTTCTGATCTGATTGAGGCTTCGGCCGCCCGATTTAATAAAGGCAGTACAGGTGGTGCGTTACCGTGGTCAGTGCGAGCACCAGAAATACGTGAGCGTATTAATGGCTACGCGCCGGATTTAATTGGTTTTCAGGAAACGCATACCGATAAAGATATTGCGACTATTTTGTCAGTGGTCGACTATAGCGTGCTCAGTTATCACATGGGTGGTTTTGAGTACGGTGATGCGGCTTTGGCTTATAAAGCGGCACGATTTGAAGTATTAGATAAAGGTCAGTTATGGTTAGGCCCTAACCCCGATTTACCGATGAGTTACGGATTTAAACCTTTAGCAATGATTCGTTATGTTAATTGGGCCGTCTTAAAAGAAAAATCGTCAGGCTTTACGTTTATGTTTATTAATACGCATTTTGATAATGCGAGTGGTAATAAAGACCCCAGTGCCATTTTATTTTATGAACGTATTACCCAATTAGCTAAAGGTTTGCCGATGATAGTTACGGGGGATTTTAATACGACGGGTGATAGCGAGCGGTATCGACGCATTATTGGAGCAGATAAGCCTGTGCAATTATTGCAAAATACGTATGTATTGGCTGGCCAACCTAAAGTCGCTCCAGCGTTAAATCCTGATAAACGTATTGATCATATTTTTGCCGGTGGTCCTTGTCACGCTAAAGCAGATCATTGGATTATTGATCCTCAGCCGCTTAAGAAGGGTGAGCGTATGTCAGATCATTTACCTATTTTAGCGGATGTTCAATTTACACCTTAAGCGAACTTTTGTTTATCTCGGCTTAACCAATAGGTTGTAGCCAGTTGATAGGCTTCTTCTTGGGTATGGGCTTTGCCTAGTAATTTAAGGGCAATAGCGGCCGTACCCAAGATAGATTGTTCAGCATATTCATCCTGATGCTGGCCTTGCCAAATTAAGCCCAATTGTTTTGGATCCATTTCTTCATCTTTAACATGGCGGCGTTTAAAAATGGCTGGCCAGTTTTCATCGGATAATTCACCGTTATGGACACTTTGTACTAAGCAATCAATGTCTGGGTTGCGTTCAGTTTCGCCACCTTCACCTTTTAAAACAGCCGCGTGAGGTTGCTGTAATAGAGCAGCCGCTTCTTGGTGTACAGGTCGATAGCCCGGGTGAAAAATGCCTTGTATACTGTGTGCTGCATTAAAAGGATTTATTAAGCGGACGAGTGTGTGCACGGGTGAACGTAAACCTAATAAGGGTCTAAGTTCGATAATCTCGTGTAATTTGGGACAAAAGTGTTCCAATGATAAATAACTAAAATGATGGTCTTTAAGTTGTTGTTTGGCTTCTGTGACAGAATGAGCCGCGCTAATGCCCAGATATTTAAGCATATCTTGCGTGTAAAGTCGGCCGGCTGTATGGCCACCCGCACCGTGCATAAAAACATTAATGCCTTTATCGGCTAATAATAAAGCCGACAATAAAAACCACGGTAAATGTCGACGTTTACCCGCATAAGACGACCAATCTAAATCAACTAAGGTATGATCTGCACTCAGCTTGGCTGATTCTCTTGCCGCTAAGACAAAGCCGGCTAATTCTTCCGGGGATTCCTCTTTAACACGCATTAACATCAAAAATGCGCCTAACTGAACAGGTTGAACTTCATCGGCTAATATCAAGCGCATGGCTTCATAGGCTTCTGCTTGCGTCAGTGGGCGCGAGCCTTTTTTTCCTTTACCAATAATACGAATGTATTGCGCAAACACATGTTCAGGGATTGGCGTTTGCTCGTGATGGGTTAATTTCATGCCGAATATCGCAAATAGTGATCAATCAAGAGTGCTGCAAAGAGGAGAGTGATATACACAATGGAATAGACGAAGGTCTTCATCGCTGTTTTATTATCTTTTTTACGCATCATTTGCACGGCGTAATAGATAAAAATTGTATCTAATATCACGGCTGAACCTAAATACAATAAGCCACTCATTTGAGTTAAATAGGGCAGTAAAGTAACGATCAATAATAAAATCGTATACAACAATATTTGTAGGCGGGTAAAAGCGGGGCCATGTGTTACGGGCAACATTGGGATGTTGACCTTTGCGTACTCCTCACGTCTTGCAATAGCTAAGGCCCAAAAATGGGGGGGCGTCCACACATAAATAATTAAGGCTAACAGTAAAGCATGGGGATGAACTTCCCCGGTCATTGCGCACCAACCGAGTAGAGGGGGTGTGGCGCCAAATAGTCCACCGATCACAATATTTTGCGGAGTGGCTCTTTTCAGATATAACGTATAGATGACCGCATAACCGAATAAGGATAAAAACGTTAATATCGCCGTTAAACTGTTAACTAATAATACTAGGATGAGCATAGCGCTAATGCCTAATACTGCTGCAAAGCTTAATACATTAACAGTGCTTAGGTTACCCGTGGGTAAAGGGCGGTTTTCGGTGCGGGACATAAGTGCATCGGCTTTGCGATCAATAAAGTGATTGATGGCTGCAGCCGATGAAGCGGCTAAAGCGATGCCGATAGAGCCATAGATAAAAGGTTCTAAGGGGGGCATTCCGGGAACTGCTAAGAGCATACCTACCACGGCAGTAAACATCATTTCGGCAACTACGTTGGGTTTGCAGAGAGTGAGGTAGTTTTTCCAAGAAGTGGCGGATGGGCTAGGCATTTTTTAATTAGATTCCAACTTTTACAATATTGTATAGAATACCGTGAACTTTTGATTAATGAAATAGTCAGACGCGCTTACCAGCATTTAAAGAGGGAGTTATGAATAACCGTTTACTGTGCACAGTCTTACTGTGTTTGCCTGCATTTAATTTACAGGCAGAAACTAAAGTATTTGAGAAAACGTTAAAGAATGGTTTAAAAGTGCTAGTTAAAGAAGATCACCGCTCACCGATTGCGGTATCTCAAGTCTGGTATAAAGTCGGTTCTAGCTATGAGCCAGGTGGTATTACAGGTGTGTCTCATATGTTGGAACACATGATGTTTAAAGGGACTGATAAACATACCGCGGGTGAATTCTCTCGTATTATTGCTGAGAATGGCGGAGAAGAGAATGCCTTTACGGGGCAAGATTACACGGCTTATTTTCAAACGATGGAAGCCTCTCGTTTACCGGTAAGTTTTGAGTTAGAAGCCGATAGAATGCGGGGTTTGCATTTGTTACCCGAAGAGCTAACCAAAGAGCTACAAGTGGTTACAGAAGAACGGCGCATGCGGACAGATGATAATCCGCAAGCCAAGATGAATGAACATTTTATGGCGATGGTGTATTCCAATAGTCCTTATAAGCATCCTGTGATTGGCTGGCCATCGGATATTGCCAATTACACGGTAGAAGATTTACAAGCCTGGTATCAGCGCTGGTATGCCCCCAATAACGCCACGTTAGTCGTGGTGGGTGATGTGCAGCCGACTGCGGTTTTTGACTTAGCAGAGAAGTATTTTGGTGAGTTAAAAACCAGTGAGATTAAACCGTTAAAACCCCAAACTGAAATAGAGCAATTAGGTGTTCGTAAATTAACCGTAAAGGTGCCTGCTAAATTACCTTCTGTGGTGTTGGGATATAAAGTACCGTCACTTAAGAGCGCAACTGATGAAACTGAAGCCTATGCTCTAGAAGTGTTAGCCGGGGTTTTAGACGGTGGTAATAGTGCACGTTTATCGTCTACTTTAATTCGAGGTAAACAAATAGCGGTATCCACCAGCGCAGGCTATAACCTAAACGCCAGATTGTCTGCATTATTTGAATTAGAAGCGACACCCGCAGAACATAAATCAGTCAATGATTTAGAGCTTGCCTTAAAAGCAGAAGTCCATAATTTGCAAAAAGAGTTAATTACGGCGGATGAGTTGCAACGCATTAAAGCTCAAGTACTAGCGACGGATATTTATCAAAAAGACTCTGCTTTTTATCAAGCGATGGAATTAGGTACCTTTGAAACAGCAGGCTTAGGCTGGCAGAAAGCCGGAGAGTATGTTTCTAAAATCAATCAAGTAACACCAGAGCAAGTGCGAGCTGTAGCGCAAAAGTATTTAGTGGAAGATCATTTAAATATTGCTTATTTGGAGCCACAAGCGATTAAGTCTAGCACACAAAAAAAGGGAGCTCACTAATGCGTATCAGACTGTTAAATAATGGAAAAACTATCGCGACCAGTTGTTTATTAGCTAGCAGTGTTTTACTCACTGCGTGTAATCCCGCTCAAGAAATAAAGTCAGAGACCGCATCAACGTCATCAGTTGCTGTAGCGCCAGTGGTTAAGTCTAATGCAGTGCATGTGACAAGTAAAATTGAGCACTGGCAAACATCTCAAGGGTCTCGTGTGTATTTTGTGCGCACGGAGGGCTTGCCTATGGCGGATATACAAGTGGTTTTAAATGCCGGTAGTGCAAATGATGGTCATCAATTTGGCATCGCTGAGTTAACAGCGGGTATGTTAGATACGGGCGCAGGAAAATGGAATGCTGATGAGATTGCTCAACGATTTGAAAGTGTAGGTGCTCAATTTGGGGTGTCTAGTTCAATGGATATGGCGACGTTATCGTTAAGGACATTAACAGAGCCCGCTTTATTTGCTAAAGCATTAGAAACCGTCCAAGTTATTTTAACCACCCCCTTGTTTAAAGAGACTGATTTTAAGAGAGAAAAAAGTCGTACTTTGGCTGGTTTAAAGCAACAAGAAGAATCACCGGGTGCTCAGGCGAGTATCGCTTTTTATAAAGCGTTGTATGGTGACCATCCTTATGGTCATCCGGGTTCGGGAGATCTTAAAACCGTGTCTGGTTTTAAAGTATCGGATGTACGAGATTTCTATAAAAAATATTATGTTGCCGCTAATGCGATAGTAGTCATCGTGGGTGATTTAACTAAAGCGCAAGCGGAACAAACTGCTGAACAAGTGTTAACAGGTTTGCCTATAGGTAGAAAGCCAGAGCCGTTAGCTGATGTATCGATGCCAACACAATTAAAAAAACAACAAATAGATTTTCCTTCCACTCAAACTCATGTCTTAGTCGGTTTGCCTGGTAGTTATCGTAAAGACCCTGATTATTTTAGTCTTTATGTGGGTAACCACATTTTGGGTGGCAGTGGCTTAGTGTCTAAGTTGTTTGATGAAGTACGTGAAAAACGTGGGCTTGCTTACAGTGCATCCAGTAACTTTATACCGTTAGCGAAACCTGGTCCTTTCTTGATCAGTTTGCAAACGCGTAATGATCAAACTGAAAAAGCTTTAGACGTCGTTAATCAGACCTTGGCAGACTATATTAAAAAAGGCCCTACTGAAGCTGAATTGATTGCTGCTAAGAAGAACATCACCGGTGGTTTTGCTTTACGCTCTGATACTAATAAAAAGTTGGCTAATTACGTGGGCATGATTGGGTTTTATGATATGCCCTTAGATTATTTAGATACTTTTCAGCAACAGGTTGAAAATGTGACGGTGGCTTCAATTAAGGATGCTTTTAAACGTCGTGTTAATTTACAATTACTGCAAACGATTACAGTAGGAAAGGTTACAGACAAAAGTGTCAAATAAATTGAAGATTATCGGAGGAGACTGGCGCAGTCGATCGATACATTTTGATGATGCGCCGGGTTTAAGACCGACTCCGGCCCGTGTAAGAGAAACGCTTTTTAACTGGTTACGTAATGACATTTTAAGTAGTCGCTGTTTGGATTTATATGCGGGTAGCGGCGCTTTAAGTTTTGAAGCGGCCTCCAGAGGTGCTAAGAATGTCGTGCAAGTTGAGAACAATCCATTAGCGTGCAGGGTATTAAAAGAAAATGCCGTGTCGTTGAATGCGAAGCAGATAAAAATTGTGCAGTCAGAGGTTTTTCGTTATCTAGCCGGTGATGCAGAGTTGTTTGATGTCGTGTTTATTGATCCGCCTTTTCAACAAAGCTTGGCTGTACAAACCTGCCAGTGGTTAGAGGATAAAGGCTGGCTCAGTCCGCACGCAAAAATTTATGTCGAAGTTGAAAGCACATTAAAACTAGAAGGAATGCCCGAAAATTGGTCGCAACTTAAAAGTAAAGTGGCGGGTGAGGTTGGATATCATTTATTTGAACGACAAGGGTAGGCTGGCTGTTTGAACAATTGAAACAGTCAGTTTCTTAAAAAAACTATAGAATTTTTTTAAAAAAATGCTATAACGATAACAGGCAACAAATGTGCTTAATGGCATAAGCGCACTATAATAAAAATAAACTAATAATAATCATAATAATAGGTAATTAAGCTAATGCGTAACAAATTTTTAAGTCTAGGTTTGATGGTTTTATCAATGTCTTCCGCAGCGGTTTTTGCTGAAGAGATATCAAAAAGCGCAATCCCAGCGCCTGTTTTGGATACGTTTTATAAAAAACACCCAAATGCGTTAGACATGATGGCAGAAAAAAAGACGCATTTTAAACAAGGCCTCATTCAGATTTCTTACAAAGAAGAAAAAGATAAAGAAGTTTTTATCGAGTTATATAGAACTAACGGCAAGATATTTGTGAGTGCAGATGATGTAACTGCTTCGAACGTCATGCCTGCGGTTGCTCTTGATAATTTAAAAGCAGTTTTTAATACCTACTCAATTAAAAAAACAATATTAGTTTCTAACCCAAATGGTGTGGGTGAAGACTATGATTTGATTGTTAACGCGGCTGGCGTTGATTGGAGTGTGGTTATTGACTACAAAGGCAATATCATTCAAAAAGTACACAATTAAAAATAGGGTGTATCAAGGTATAAAGATAATTCTTTATACCTTTTTTGTTGTTGTTTGATTTGCGTGCGTAATAAATATAAGTTTTTTACATAACAACAACTGGACACTAAGATGTTAAAACAAAACAGTAGGCCTGTTTCTCCGCACCTACAAGTCTATCGATTGCCATTAACTGGCATCATTTCAATCACCCATCGTATTACGGGTGTCATGTTATCCGCAGGACTCGTCTTTATTGTAGCTTTGTTATATACAATTATTTCTGGGTCAGAATCCCTTATTACATTGCAAAGCTTAATGCAGCATTGGCTGTTAAAACTTATCTATTGGGGTTTTATATATGCGCTGTTTTTCCATTGTTGTCATGGGGTTCGTCATTTGATATGGGATGCCGGTAAAACGTTTGATCGTGAGACGCTTAATCGTTATGCCTTAATAGAATTGGCCGTTTCCATGTTACTGACCTTATCAGTTTTTCTTTTTGTTTAATTAAACGGATACCCTATGCACTATAGATCACCCTTGGCAAATGTGCGAGGCTTAGGTTCTGCTAAAACAGGCACCTCGCATTGGTGGATGCAACGCGTCACTGCTGTTGTATTAATTCCACTCTCATTTTGGTTAATTATCTTCCTCGATTTAAGTTTAAAAGCGCCAATTCAAGAGATTGTCGCGTGGTTAGCAATGCCTTTAAATACGATAGCGATAGTGGTTTGGGTGGTTGCTGTTTTCTATCATTCAGCTTTGGGATTGCAAGTCATTATTGAAGATTATGTTGCAGCAGAAGGCATAAAAATCATTGCAGTCTGGACAGTCAATTTAGTTTTTATATTTTTAGCACTGGCTGCATTAATTGCCGTGTTTCGTATTATATCAATAGGATAATTCATGCCGGCAGACTATAAAATTATTGAGCATTCTTACGATGTCGTCGTTGTAGGGGCGGGTGGTGCCGGTCTCCGTGCAACATTTGGAATGGCAGAGAAAGGTTTAAAAACGGCTTGTTTAACTAAAGTATTTCCGACCCGTAGTCATACCGTAGCGGCACAAGGGGGTATTAGTGCCGCCTTAGGTAATATGGGTGAAGATGACTGGCGTTTTCATATGTACGACACCATCAAAGGCTCTGACTGGTTAGGCGATCAAGATGCTATTGAATATATGTGTCGTGAAGCTATTCCCGCGGTTATAGAGCTTGAACATTACGGCGTGCCATTCTCTAGAACAGAAGACGGAAAAATTTATCAAAGAGCCTTTGGTGGCATGACTACCCATTATGGTAAAGGCCAAGCTCAAAGAACCTGTGCTGCAGCGGATAAAACCGGGCATGCCATATTACATACTTTGTATCAGCAAGCCTTAAAACATAATGCTGAGTTTTTTGTTGAATATATCGTACTCGATTTAATCATGGAAAATGGCGAATGCCGTGGGGTCTTAGCATGGTGTTTAGACGATGGTTCTCTGCATTTATTTAAAGCCCATGTGACTGTGTTGGCAACAGGCGGTTATGGTCGAAGCTATTTTTCTTGTACCTCTGCACATACGGTTACCGGTGATGGGAACGCAATGGTTTTACGTGCTGGCTTACCTTTACAAGATATGGAGTTTATCCAATTTCATCCCACCGGTATTTATGGTTCGGGGTGTTTAATTACCGAAGGCGTAAGAGGTGAAGGTGGTTATTTAACTAACTCGGAAGGGGAGCGATTTATGGAAAGATACGCCCCGCATGCAAAAGACTTAGCCTCACGCGATGTGGTCAGTCGTGCGATGACCATTGAGATTCAAGAGGGTCGGGGCGTAGGTAAGGATAAAGATCATATTTATTTACATATCGAACATTTAGACCCAGCCTTAATCAACGAACGTTTACCCGGCATTGCAGAAACCTCTAAAATATTTGCGGGTGTAGATGTTACTAAAGAACCTATCCCCGTTTTACCGACTGTGCATTACAACATGGGAGGTATTCCCACTAACTATAAAGCCGAAGTAGTGACCTTAGAAGAGGGTAATCCCGATAAAGTCGTACCCGGTTTAATGGCGATTGGGGAAGCGGCGTGTGTATCTGTACATGGCGCTAATCGTTTAGGTTCAAACTCGTTATTAGATTTAGTTGTATTTGGTCGATCAGCGGCGATTCGATGTGCTGAATTGATTAAACCGGGTACAGCTCAAAAACCTTTGGCGAAAGATGCGTGTGATAAAGCCTTAGCGCGTTTTGATAAGATTCGAAATGCTAATGGACCTAGAAGCACTTCTGATATTCGATTGAGTATGCAAAAAACCATGCAGACTAAAGCGGCTGTCTTTAGAACTAAAGCGACCTTGGATGAAGGTATTGCCGCCATGGCCGATATTAAAAGATCATTTTCTGAAGTGGGCATAAAAGATAAATCACTTATTTGGAATACAGATTTAGTCGAAACATTAGAGTTAGATAATCTGTTATGCCAAGCCAATGTCACCATTAATGCGGCCGGTAATCGACATGAAAGTCGGGGTGGCCATGCCAGAGAAGATTATCCCTTGCGTGATGATGATCAGTGGTTAAAGCACACTTTAACGTGGATGGACGGGGATGGGGTTAAAATTGATTATCGACCGGTGCATTTATACACCTTAACAGACGAAGTAGCGGCTATCCCACCTAAAGAGAGGGTTTACTAATGGCAGAGTTCACCTTACCTAAAAATTCAACCTTAATTAAGGGTAATACCTACAAGGCTTCAGAAGCGGCTACGAATGTACGTCGATTTGAAGTGTATCGCTGGGACCCAGAGACACAAGAAAATCCTCGTATTGATATCTATGAGTTAGATATGGATGACTGCGGTCCTATGGTGTTGGATGCCATTCTCAAAATCAAAAATGATATTGATACCAGCTTAACGTTTAGACGTTCATGCAGAGAAGGCGTATGTGGTTCTTGTGCGATGAATGTTAATGGTAAAAATACTCTGGTGTGTACAAAAGCGATTGATGCTTATCCAGACACTATAAAAATATTCCCTTTACCTCATATGGCCGTTGTAAAAGACTTAGTGCCGGATATGACACATTTTTATGCGCAATATGCCTCTATCAAACCGTGGATAGAAACACAAACGCCAGCGCCGTCAGATACTGAACGCTTACAAAGTAAAGAAGATCGAGAAGTATTAGATGGTTTATATGAATGTGTTTTATGTGCGTGTTGTTCTACCAGTTGCCCAAGTTATTGGTGGAATAGTGAACGTTATTTAGGGCCTGCCGTTTTGTTACAGGCTTATCGTTGGTTGGTGGATAGTCGTGATGAGAACACCGGTGAACGACTTGACGAATTAGAAGATCCTTTTAAGTTATATCGTTGTCATACGATTATGAATTGTACGGATACGTGTCCCAAAGGTTTGAATCCAGCCAAAGCCATTGCAGAAACCAAAAAGCTCTTAGTACAAAGAAAATTGGGTTAATGCAAGAACTTGCTAAACTTAAATGGCAGTGCAGGAGAGGCACTAAAGAGTTAGATTTACTTTTAATGGATTATTTGGAAAACCGTTACCCATCATCCTCTCCACAAAAGAAATCCCAATTTATTCAGCTATTAGCATTAGAAGATGATGAGCTAATGGCTGTTTTAATGGATTTTATCAATACGGTTTAAATTCTTATTCATAAATGGCTATGCTAATATAGCGCTCCAAATAAAATGATCGCATGGGTTTAAATATAAGCCCTTTTGTGTCGCGATTGATCAACAAAAATAAAGGTTACTATGGAAGAGCTATTTTTAGAATTGCTTAAGGAATATGGTTATGTCATTTTGTACCTTTGGGGCATTCTTGAAGGTGAAATGGGCCTCATTATGGGAGGCATCCTGTCTCATACAGGAGATCTGCAATACTTAATGACCATATTTGTGGCTGGATTAGGTGGCTTTACCGGCGATCAGATTTATTTTTATGTGGGTCGATTTAATAAAGGCTATATACAGCGCAAACTTCAAAAACAACGTCTTAAATTTGCCATCGCACATTTGTTGTTAAAGAAATATGGTTGGCCTATTATTTTTGTTCAGCGTTACATGTATGGGCTACGTACAGTAATTCCTATGTCAATTGGCATCACTAAATACTCGGCCAAAAAATTCGCTATCATTAATCTTTTAAGCGCTTGGGTTTGGGCGGCAATTACTGTGACGCCTGCTTACTTTTATGGTGCAGAGATTTTAGAGTTATTGGGTTACGCAAAAGCCCATTGGTATTTTGCTTTACCCATTGCCGGTGGATTTCTTTACGGCTTGTATTACTACTTCAATAAACTTGAGATGTATTTCTTAGAGAAGAGAAAAGCACGCTTTCAATAGTTGCTTTCAGTCATAAGAAAACATCTCTAGATAAAAAAGCCTTACATGAAGTTGTAAGGCTTTTTTTTATGTCTAAATAAGTTGATTAATAAACCGATGGTTTTGGTATTAAAAGCCTAGGGTTTAAGAATGGTATTGGCGGGTGGTTTAGTATTATCGGTTTCAGGATAATCTAATGTGTAATGTAGACCACGACTTTCTTTGCGTTGTAACGCACAGCGGATGATTAACTCCGCAACAATCACTAAATTACGTAACTCTAACAAATCGCTGGTCACTCTAAAGTTACCGTAATAGTCATTGATTTCTTTTTTGAGTAATTCCACGCGGTTCAGCGCTCTTGTGAGGCGTTTGTTGGTTCTAACGATGCCGACGTAGTCCCACATAAAATGTCTTATTTCATTCCAATTATGCGAAACCACAACTTCTTCGTCTGAGTCGATAACTTGCGACTCGTCCCAATCTGGTATGGTGCAGTTTGTTTGAATGTGGGGTAGTTTCTTTAAAATATCTTCACTGGCGCGTTCAGCAAAAACCAGGCATTCGAGTAAAGAGTTACTCGCCATTCGATTGGCGCCGTGTAATCCAGTACAAGCCACTTCCCCAACGGCATAGAGATTCTCGATATCGGTACGCGCGTAATTATCGGTAATAACACCACCGCAGGTGTAATGAGCCGCCGGCACCACGGGGATAGGTTGTTTAGTGATATCTATATCAAACTCAAGACACTGTTTATAGATGGTGGGGAAGTGTTCAATAATAAATTCGGCCGGTTTGTGGCTGATATCAAGGTAAACACATTCAATACCCCGTTTTTTCATTTCATGATCGATCGCTCTTGCTACGATGTCTCTGGGGGCTAATTCGCCTCGCGGATCAAATTTGTGCATAAAAGAAGAGCCGTCAGCCAGCACTAATTTACCGCCTTCACCTCTTAATGCTTCGCTGATTAGAAAGTTTCTGGCTTCTGGATGATATAAGCAAGTCGGATGGAATTGCATAAATTCCATGTTGCTCACTCGACAGCCTGCTCGCCAAGCTAAAGCAATGCCGTCTCCCGTTGAACTGTGTGGATTGGTGCTATAGATATAAGCCATATTAGCGCCACCGGTTGCTAAGACGACGATCTTAGCTTTAATGGTTTTAACGTGGCTTGAATTTGCATCGAGCACATAAGCGCCGATGACTTGTTTTTGTGTGGCGTTGTCTTGTGTGTGGGTGATTAATTCAACAACACTGTGGTCTTCTAATAAAGTAATTTTTTTATGTTCTTTGGCTCTTTCAATTAAAGAAAGAGAGACTGCTTTACCCGTAGCATCTGCCGAATGCACAATTCTGCGATGCGAGTGCCCACCTTCACGGTTTAAGTGTAACTGGACTTCGCCGGCTTGATTCTGTTCCTCAGTAAACACAACGCCTTGTTGCAATAACCACTCTATGGAACTTTTTCCATGAGAGACAGTTAATCTGACAATATCGGTATCACATAAGTCCGCACCGGCATCTAGAGTGTCGTCGATATGAGATTCTAATGAATCACCTTCGTCAAATACGGCAGAGATACCGCCTTGGGCGTAATAGGTACTGCTAGAAGTTAAAGCAAATTTAGATAAGACGGCAATGTTATTGGTTTGTTCAGCCAGTCTAAGAGCAAGACTAAGGCCGGCTCCACCGCTACCAATAATTAGGACATCATAATTAATTGAGTTAGGCATATTTTATAATTTTTATAGACAACCCTAAGTGCTATCAATGGTTATTCTGTTTAAGGTTGTAGCTTAGTCGAACGTGTTTATGGATAATAACGCTTTTTATAGCGATAACACAATTTTTGTATTGCATAGAACTTTATGAAATTGTTTTTGTCCATGACTGTGTAAAGAGTTCCAGTGGCCCACCATAAAAAATACAGTGAACAATCAGATGAAGATTTAGTGTTGCTCGTTCAGCAGGGTGATAAATCAGCATTTGATTTTTTAGTTCTTAAATATCAGCACAGAATCATTCAGTTGGTTAATGGTTATATTAAAGATCCTGCTGAGGCACAAGACGTTGCCCAAGAGTCCTTTATTAAGGCTTATCGTGCGTTGGGTAGCTTTAGAGGGGAGGCTGCTTTTTATACATGGTTGTATAGAATTGCCATTAATACAGCTAAGAATTATCGCTTAGCGCGAGCCAGAAGAGGCGCATCGCAAGAGGTGGATGTTCAGGATGCTGAGGCGATAGAAAATGCACCTCAGTTGCAGGGCCTCGATACACCGGAACGCTTATTATTAACACAAGAAATGTTGGACACTATAAAAGTTGCTTTATCTACTCTGCCCGAAGAGATGCGCATAGCAATTGAGTTACGTGAGTTTGATGGCATGAGTTATGAGGAAATAGCGGTAGCAATGGATTGCCCCGTAGGTACGGTTCGTTCACGCATTTTTAGGGCGCGTGCAACAATCGATAATATGATAAATCCATTGTTATAACAGGGTGATCTTGATGAATGACCTATTAAATCGACAACTATCTCAATTTATCGATAATGAATTAGACGCTAAAGAGAGCTTAGCATTTAAAAAAGAATTATTGAGAAACCCCGATTTACAAGCGCGTTTGAAGCGCTATCAGTTAATCAGTCAGGCCATTAAATCAACTGCAACCATAGAGATCAATGCCGGCTTTTCTGATCAAATCAAAGCACAGTTAGCTCAAGAACCCATTCATTTTTTACCGCAGCAAAAAATAGCGACTAAACCTTATAAACAATTAGCCATTGCGGCTTCTTTGATGGCTATCGCAATTACATCGGTTTATTCCGTTATATACCTGCAACGTCAATCTCAAGACGTGACGGCAATACAAGTCGCACAAAATCCAGTTAATGATAAGAATCATAATGCATCTAGCACTTTTGAGTATCCGTTAAATAAACAAATTAATGATTACTTGCAGGCGCATAACGATGGTTTAAAAGAGAGTCCTGATGCTATTTACCAACCCTATACGAGACTAAGTTCATATAATCAAAGATAGTCTATAGTTGTCTTAGTTTGATTTACCGATACATTAAATACAGGCTCAGTGTATTTTTTATTATTTATTACCTTTAAGAATGGAGTTTTTATGCTAAAGAAACTAGGTTGGTGTGTGTTTTTGGTTTTTCTGTTAAACCCAATTGCTAATGCACAATTACCTGATTTTACCGGGATGGTAAAAACCAACGGTGTTGCCGTTGTTAATATTAGTTCCACTCAAAAAGCAAAACCTGAAGCACCCGACGCTCAAAAAATGCCACCTTTACCTGAAGGCATGCCACCTGAAATGGAGGAGTTGTTTAAGCATTTTTATAATAATCCTGATGGTGGTGGTAATGGCGGAAACGGGGGTGAGGCGCAATCTTTAGGGTCTGGATTCATTATTTCTAAAGACGGTTATATATTAACCAATCATCATGTTGTTAAAGATGCAGATGAGATTTTCGTTAAATTCTCTGATAGAAGAGAGTTGGTGGCTAAATTAATCGGCTCGGATGAGCGTACGGATGTAGCCGTATTAAAAGTTGAAGCCAATGATTTACCTGTGGTTGCAATCGGTGACCCAAACAAATTACAAGTGGGTGAGTGGGTATTAGCTATCGGTTCACCTTTTGGCTTTGAACAATCGGTGACGGCAGGGATTGTCAGTGCCAAAGGTCGTAGTTTGCCCGGTGGTAATTACGTTCCGTTTATTCAAACAGATGTGGCGATCAATCCTGGAAACTCTGGGGGACCATTATTCAATATGGAAGGCCAAGTGGTCGGTATAAATTCACAAATTTATAGTCGTACCGGTGGCTTTATGGGGCTTTCATTTTCTATCCCTATGGATGTGGTGATGAATGTCGTTAACCAAATCAAGTCTAATGGTAAAGCGGCTCATGGTTGGTTAGGTGTTCAAATACAAGATGTGACACGGGAGTTGGCTGAATCTTTCGGTATGAAAAAACCGCAAGGTGCTTTGGTTTCTAAAATAATGCCAGGTAGCCCAGCAGAAAAGGCAGATATTCAGATTGGCGATATTATTATTGATTTTAATGGTCAAACCATCGAAAAATCAGGTGATTTACCTCCTATGGTCGGTATGACTCCGATCAATGATAAAGCGACGCTTAAAATCTTGCGCCAAGGTGCTGAGAAAACTGTCAATTTTGATATCGGATTATTACCTGATCAAGCGGCTAAAGCAGGGCCCAACAAAACTGAAAAGGCAAAACCAGCTAATCGCTTAGGACTCATGGTATCTGATTTAACGGCGGAAGAGAAAGAAGCCCTTCAAATCGTTAAAGGTGGCGTGTTAGTTCAAAATGTGGGAAATGGTATTGGTAAGAATGCTGGCATTTTACAAGGTGATGTTATTTTGCGTATTGCGAATGTAGTGATTAATGATGTCACAAGCTTCGAAAAAGCGATTAAAGAGCTTCCAGTAGGCAAGTCAGTAGCTGTTTTAATTCAACGTAGGGGCAGTCCTGCTTTTATCGCACTTAAAATAGATAAATAGCCTTAAAAAGCGATCAAAATTAAAAAGCCCTATACGCGAGTGTAGGGCTTTTTTGCTGTATACATCCCACAGATAGCGTGATTTAGTTTAAAATCTCTGGACTTATTAGGTACGGATTTTAAATAAAATAGAATGCAAACGTCTGCAACAGAAATCATATCGACTCTTACTACCCTGCGAGATTATGTTCGCTGGGCATCTAGTGAATTTACACGCGCACAAATAAGCTTTGGTCAGGGCACTGTCTCCGCTCTAGATGAAGCAGTGGGACTCGTTTTACATACGCTGCATCAGCCGTATAACTTATCTGAAAATTACTTTGATTGCGTATTAACTTTAAGTGAACGCCAAGCGGTACTTGATATTGTTAATAGACGTATTAATGAAAGGTTGCCGGCGGCTTATTTAACGAATGAGTCTATCTTTGCTGGATTGTCTTTCTATGTAGACTCAAGAGTCTTAGTGCCAAGATCGCCTATTGCGGAGCTGATTGAAGAACGCTTTGCACCTTGGGTAGAAGAAGAGGGTGTGACGCGTATTTTAGATTTATGTACAGGTAGTGGGTGCATTGCTATCGCGTGTGCTTATGCTTTTCAGCATGCTTGGGTTGACGCGGTTGATTTATCGCCAGATGCTTTAGATGTCGCAAAGATTAATGTAGACAAGCATCAATTAGAGGAATCGGTCACCTTATACCAATCAGATTTATTTAAAGAACTTATTCCTCACCCTTATGACATTATTGTCAGCAACCCGCCTTATGTAGCACAAGAAGAATGGGAACACTTACCCAAGGAATATCATGTTGAGCCCGATATGGCCTTTAAGGGGGGCGTGAGTGGTTTAGATTTGGTGATACGCATTTTGGTTGATGCTAATGAGTATTTAGCAGAGCACGGTATTTTAGTGGTTGAAGTTGGAAGTAGTGCGCAAACTTTGCAGGATACCTTTCCTGACGTGCCTTTTTATTGGTTGAACTTTGAAAGAGGTGGAGATGGCGTGTTTTTACTTACGGCAGAACAAGTTGATCATTATCACGAATTATTTTTAGCGGCTTTAAATTAATATGTCTGGAAATACAATAGGAAAACTTTTTACGGTCACCTCTTTTGGTGAAAGTCATGGGCCTGCGATTGGTTGTATTGTGGATGGATGCCCTCCGGGGATGCCATTAACTGAAACCGATTTACAAGAAGATTTAGATCGTAGAAAACCGGGTACTTCTAGACACACTACGCAACGTCGTGAAGCTGATGAAGTCAAAATATTATCAGGTGTTTTTGAAGGTAAAACGACCGGTACACCGATTAGTTTAATTATTGAGAATACGGATCAGCGTTCTAAAGATTACTCTAAGATCTCAGAAACGTTTAGACCCGGCCATGCCGATTATACGTATCAACAAAAATATGGTTTTAGAGATTATCGTGGGGGTGGTCGTTCGTCCGCACGTGAGACTGCGATGCGCGTTGCGGCGGGTGGTATTGCTAAGAAATATTTAAAAGAACAATGTGGTATTGAAGTACGAGGATATTTGTCGCAATTGGGCCCCATTAAAATTGAGAAATTAGATTGGTCTATTATTGATAGCAATCCCTTTTTCTGCCCAGATGCCGATAAAGTACCAGAAATGGAAGCTTATATGGACGCCTTGCGTAAAGAAGGTGAGTCTATAGGGGCAAGAATTGAAGTTGTTGCGACTAATGTGCCGCCTGGATTAGGTGAGCCTATTTTTGATCGGTTAGATGCAGACTTAGCACATGCCTTGATGAGTATTAATGCCGTAAAGGGTGTTGAGATTGGTGATGGTTTTGCATGTATTGATACCAAAGGTACTCAATTTAGAGACGAAATGACACCGGTCGGCTTTTTAAGTAATCATGCGGGCGGTATTTTAGGTGGTATCTCTAGCGGGCAAAATGTGACCGCTAGTATTGCGCTCAAACCTACTGCGAGCTTAAGGTTGCCAGGTAAAAGCATCAATATTCATGGTGAAGCCATTGATGTCGTTACAGAGGGGCGTCATGATCCTTGTGTTGGTATTCGTGCTACGCCTATTGCAGAAGCCATGATGGCTATCGTATTAATGGATCATTTTTTGAGACATCGCGCTCAAAACGCAAATGTAGACTCTGGTTTAGCTATTCTACGTTAGGCCTTCCTAAGGGCAACCCATCAGGGTTGCCCTCCTTATAGGGTTTTTATTCTACCCACACATTATGAACATTCCTTACTGGCGCTTATCAGGCCTTTATCTATTTTATTTTGCCAGTCTAGGTGCCTTTGTACCTTATTGGAGTTTATATCTAAAATATATAGGCTTTAATCCTGCTGAAATTGGCCAACTTTCGGCCTTAATGATAAGTACCAAAATTGTTGCGCCTAATGTATGGGGTTGGATAGCGGATCATACGGGCAAAAGCGTAAGGATGATTCGTTTGGCTACAATCCTGACAGCCTTGTTTTTCGCCGGTTTCTTGTGGATTGAGGCGTATGTTTGGTTCGCTGTATTAATTGTAACCTTTAGCTTTTTTTGGAATGCGGTACTGCCTCAGTTTGAGGCGATTACGCTTTATCATTTAAAAAAACAATCCTATCGATATAGTCAGATTAGACTTTGGGGGTCGATCGGTTTCATAGTGGCTGTGTTGGTTTTGGGATGGCTGTTTGAACAGCAATCGATTCAAGGCTTAGTCTACTGTTTATTAGGCTTGTTTATTTTAAGTGCGGTGACTACATTAACCACGCCTGAAGCAGCGATTGATAAATCAAAAACGACGGGCTTAAAGTTATTGCCGATATTAAAAAAACCAGAAGTGATTGTGTTTTTTATCGTTAATATGTTGGTGCAAATTTCTCATGCCCCTTATTATGTTTTTTATTCCATTTATCTGAAAAATCTGCACTATAGTTCAACGTTAATTGGGGGGCTTTGGGCGTTAGGGGTTGTTGCTGAAATTATTTTATTTTTGTTTATTAAGCCACTCTTAATAAGATGCTCATTGAGAGCTATTTTATTAGTCAGTTTATGTTTAGCTTCCGTCCGCTGGTTGCTTATCGCATGGTTTCCTGAGCAGTTGCCAGTATTAGTAATAGCCCAAGTTTTACATGCCGCTACTTTTGGCGGTACACATGTAGTAGCCATTCATTTTGTACATCAATATTTTGGTGAGCACCATCAGGGTAAAGGACAAGCGTTGTATAACAGTTTAAGTTTTGGTATTGGTGGTGTTTTAGGTAGTCTTTACAGCGGACAATATTGGGAGTCTTTGGGCGGTAGTATTGTATTTTCTATTGCTTCGGCATGTTGTTTACTGGCGTTTATCATTGCTTATTCGGGCATAGGAAGGAAAAATCAGCAGTCTAAGCAGGTCTTAGGATAAAATACCTAGCATTAACGTCATCTAATATACGACATGAAAAAAACATTTACGCGCTGGATAAGTGATATTTGGTATGAAGATCATTTTATCGGTGCAGGGTTAATGCCGTTGGGCTTTTTGTTTAGTGATGTTGTTAAGTTTAGAAGGTTTCTGTATCGAATAGGGGTGCTTAAAAAGCAACAACTGTCTGTCCCTGTTATTGTAGTGGGTAATATTACCGTGGGTGGAACGGGTAAAACCCCACTCACTATTTGGTTAGCCGATTTTTTGCAAACAGCGGGTTATAAACCGGGCATTATTAGTCGAGGTTATGGCGGTCAGTCTGACGTTTGGCCACAACGTGTTACCGCAGAGAGTAATCCCAGTGAAGTGGGAGATGAAGCATTATTAATGGCTAAGCAAACTGCTTGCCCTGTTGCTGTGGGACCTATTCGTGTCGAAGCGGCAAAGTTACTCATTGAACAAGCACAATGCGACATTATTGTGTCAGATGACGGTTTACAGCATTATTCAATGCATAGAGACATCGAAATTGTTGTCATTGATGGCGATAGACGCTTTGGGAATGGCTATTGTTTACCCGCGGGCCCTTTAAGAGAGCCAATTGATCGAATAAGAACCGTTGATTTAGTGATTGTTAATGGTGAGCCGAGAGAAGAAGGCGAGCTTTCCATGCAATTACTGGGTGATGAACTGATTAATTGCCTGACAGGTGAAACAAAGAAATTAATCGAATTTAAAGGCTTAGCGTGTCATGCTTTCGCGGGTATAGGTAATCCACAACGATTTTTTAACTTGCTGAAGTCAGCAGGATTGTTATGTAAAGGACATGGTTTTCCTGATCATCACCAATACACAGCACGTGATATTTTATGGGGAGATGATAAACCCGTTTTAATGACTGAAAAAGATGCCGTAAAATGTACGGGTTTCGTAAATCATCAACATTGGTATTTGCCGGTTAAAGCAGCGCCGGAGCCTTTGTTTTCTGAACAACTATTAAATTTACTAAAGAGAAAAGCATGATAGATTCTAAATTACTCGAAATTATGGCGTGTCCATTGTGCAAGAGTCCGTTGCATTATGACAAAGCGAAAGAAGAATTGATTTGTCGTGCTGACCGCTTAGCCTTTCCTATTCGTGATGATATCCCTGTTATGCTTGAAGATGAAGCACGTACCTTAAGTGCCGAAGAAACAGACGCCTTATATAAATGAGTTTGCAGTTTAAAGTTGTTATACCCGCTCGGTTCGCGTCTACGCGATTACCGGGGAAACCGTTATTAGATATCGCAGGAAAACCTATGATTGCTCACGTGTGTGAACGTGCGCAAGAAGCAGGAGCTGAAGAAATAGTCGTCGCTACTGATAATGAGCAAATCCAAGCTGCGGTGACTGCTTTAGGCATTCGTGTTGTGATGACAAATCCAAATCACCAAAGTGGTACCGAAAGAATAGCTGAAGTGGCTAGACTTTGCGGTTGGGCTAATGATCAAATCATTGTTAATTTACAAGGTGATGAGCCCTTAATACCGCCTGCTTTGATCAGTGAAGTCGCTCAGGCTTTAGCGAATCAAAAACTGGCTGGGATTGCTACGTTGGCTGCAAAGATCGAATCTGCAGAGGAGATCTTTAATCCGAATGCCGTCAAAGTGGTACTTAATAAGCTCGGTTATGCTTTGTATTTTAGTCGTGCCCCCATTCCTTGGGAGCGGGATAGTTTTAAGCATTTGAGTGGAGAGCCGAGCGGCAAGATAGATTATCTTCGTCATATTGGTATGTATGCGTATACGGTGGGGTTCTTGGAGCGCTATTGTGCCTGGGAGTCCTCAACACTAGAAACCATTGAAGCGCTGGAGCAATTAAGAATATTGTGGCACGGTGAAGCTGTTGCGGTGAGTGTCGTTGATAAAACACCGCAAGCGGGTGTGGATACGCCAGAAGATTTGGCCAGAGTTGCGCAAATCTTATCTTTAAATTGATAGACTTATTAGCGTTAACTAGCTTAATAAACGCTAATATTTGACATTGATGATTAACATCAGTAATTTAAGCTGTTTTTTTTGTAACTTACTGCTCAGCCGATTGTTGAGAAGTTACTTTTTTTAATTTTACTCAAGCTTGGGTCACTCAAGAACTGCTAATGCAAGAATTTCATAGAATAAGTCGCTTACCTCCCTACGTTTTTAATATTGTTAATGATTTAAAAGCCAAAGCCCGAGCGGCAGGTGAGGATATTATTGATTTTGGTATGGGGAACCCTGACCAACCGACACCTCAACACATTGTTGATAAATTAATAGAGGCAGTACAACGCCCTGATACCCATCGTTATTCTGTTTCAAAAGGTATTCCACGTTTAAGAAAAGCTATTTGTAATTGGTACAAAACCCGCTTTGATGTGGATTTGGATCCAGAAACAGAAGCGATTGTGACAATTGGTTCTAAAGAAGGTTTGGCGCATTTAGCATTAGCGACCTTAGGTCCTGGCGATGTGGTTTTAGTGCCTAACCCTGCGTATCCTATTCATCCTTATGGCGTAGTTATTGCGGGTGCAGATTTACGACATGTACCGATGATTCCGGGGGGTGACTTTTTTGAAGAATTACAAAAAGCGATTGTTGATTCTTGGCCGAAACCTAAAATGCTCATTCTTAATTTTCCGGGTAATCCTACGACACAATGTGTGGAGCTGGATTTCTTTGAGAAAATCGTAGCTGTCGCAAAAGAACATAATATTTGGGTAGTTCAAGATATCGCTTATGCGGACATCGTGTTTGATGGCTATAAATCACCTTCTATTTTACAAGTTGAAGGCGCTAAGGATATTGCGGTAGAGTTTTTCTCCATGTCTAAAAGTTATAACATGCCGGGTTGGCGTGTAGGCTTTATGTGCGGTAATAAAGAATTAGTGTCTGCTTTAGCGCGCATTAAATCGTACTTAGATTACGGTACTTTTGCGCCTATTCAAATTGCAGCTATTGCAGCGTTGGAAGGGCCACAAGAATGTGTTGCTGAAATCGCTGAGATGTATAAAAAACGTCGTGATGTCTTATGCGAAGGATTAAATGCGGCCGGTTGGCCAGTAGAAAAACCCAAGGCAACAATGTTTGTCTGGGCAAAAATCCCTGATGCATATAAAGAAATGGGCTCATTAGAGTTCTCTAAGAAATTATTATTGGAAGCAAAAGTAGCAGTAGCACCGGGTGTTGGTTTTGGTAATTACGGTGATGATCATGTGCGCTTTGGTTTAATTGAAAATGAACATCGTACTCGTCAGGCTGTTAGAGGTATTAGGCTGATGATGAAAAAAGACGGTGTTATTTAGGACGCATGTATTAGCAACTGTCTTACTCACTTTGGAACGAGAACGATTTTTTAACTGGAGTTACTATTGAAACCGGTAAAAGTAGGTGTATTAGGACTGGGTACTGTCGGTGGCGGTACTGTTAATGTCTTAAAGCGAAATGTAGCTGAGATTGCGCGTCGCGCAGGTAGAGAAATCGTTATTACGCGGGCTTCTGCGAAAGATCTAAATAAGGCACGTATATGTGATACTCATGGCATAGCGGTAACTAATGATCCTATGGATATCATTAATGATCCCGAGATTGAGATCGTTATCGAATTAATTGGTGGTGCAGGCCCTGTTAAAGAATGGGTATTGAAAGCGATAGAAAACGGTAAGCATATTGTTACCGCCAATAAATCGTTAATTGCTTTACATGGTAATGAGATATTTGCAAAAGCCAGTGAAAAAGGCGTTATCGTCGCTTTTGAAGCGGCTGTAGCGGGTGGTATTCCTATCATTAAGGCCATTCGTGAAGGCCTAAGTGGTAATGAGATTGAATGGTTGGCCGGTATTATTAACGGTACAGGCAATTTTATACTCACTGAAATGCGCGATAAAGGTCGTGACTTTTTAGATGTATTAGCCGAAGCACAGGCTTTAGGTTATGCAGAAGCCGATCCTACTTTTGATGTTGAAGGTATTGATGCGGGTCATAAATTAACCATTTTGGCTTCAATTGCTTTTGGCATTCCTTTACAGTTCGATAAAGTATTTACCGAAGGTATTACCCAAATAACCCGTCTTGATGTGGAATACGCCGAACAATTAGGTTATCGCATTAAGCATTTGGGTATCGCTAGAAAAACAGCTGAAGGTATTGAGTTGAGAGTTCATCCGACTTTAATTCCAGAAAGACGTTTAATCGCTAATGTTAACGGTGTGATGAATGCTGTGTTAGTGAAAGGCGATGCCGTGGGTGCAACTCTCTATTACGGCGCTGGCGCGGGTGCAGAACCAACAGCTTCTGCAGTGGTAGCTGATGTAGTTGATGTGGTGAGAGCGCTCACCAGTGATCCTGAAAATCGGGTGCCGCATTTGGCATTCCAAGCGGATGCCATAGCTGATATACCTGTGTTAAGCGCTGAAAGTTTCAAAACTTCATATTATTTACGCTTAAATGCTGAAGACAAGCCGGGTGTTCTAGCTGATGTGACTCGTATTTTGGCGGATCACGATATCAGTATAGAAGCTATCATCCAAAAAGAGGCTTTACGAGATGAAACAGCTATTCCCATTATTTTGTTGACACAAATCACGTTAGAAAAAGAAATGAACGCGGCGATTGCAGAAATCGAAGCCCTAAAAACAGTGACTGGCAAAGTCAATCGCATCCGCCTAGAAACCTTAGGATAATTACATATCATGCATAAACATTACACTGGCTTAATTGAACGTTATAGAGATCGTTTACCGGTTAGCGCGAATACTCGCATTATTAGTTTGAACGAAGGCAATACGCCGATGATTCAATTACAGAATATTCCAAAAATGTTAGGTAAAGATGTTGATATCTATGTGAAATTTGAAGGTTTAAATCCAACCGGTTCATTCAAAGACCGTGGTATGACAATGGCGGTGACCAAAGCAGTAGAAGAGGGTAGTCAAGCGATTATATGTGCTTCTACGGGTAATACCTCTGCAGCGGCTGCTGCTTACGCTGCGCGTGCGGGTATTAAGGCTTTTGTATTAATTCCTGATGGCAAGATTGCTTTAGGTAAATTAGCACAGACACTCATGTACAACGCAACCATTATTCAAATTAATGGTAATTTCGATCAAGGCATGGAGTTGGTCAAAGAAGTGGCTAATCATGCGCCTGTGACAATTGTTAACTCAATCAATCCTTTTAGATTAGAAGGTCAAAAAACCGCGGCGTTTGAAATTGTTGATGATTTAGGTTTTGCTCCGGATTATCACTGTCTGCCCGTAGGCAACGCAGGTAATATTTCTGCTTATTGGAAAGGGTATAAAGAATACGCTTTAGATCGCGTCTGTGGAAATCGTCCCATCATGTGTGGATATCAAGCCGCAGGTGCAGCGCCTTTTCTTGCAGGTCATCCTATCGAAAATCCTGAAACTGTTGCGACAGCGATCCGTATCGGTAACCCTCAATCTTGGGACTTAGCTTGGGCCGCTCAACAAGAGTCCGGTGGCTGGTTTGATAAATTCTCGGATGCAGACATTTTAGTCGCACAAAAAATGTTATCTCAGTATGAAGGGGTGTTTTGTGAACCTGCCTCAGCGACTTCATTAGCAGGCGCTATGCAAGACATCAGATCAGGTAAAATTCCTGAAGGCAGTAAAATCGTGTGTACTTTAACCGGTAACGGTATTAAAGATCCTGAAATTGCGATGCAACAATGTGTAGATTCTAAACCAGTGACCATTGATGCAGAATTAGATGCGGTAAAACGCGCCATCTTAGATAATTTATAAATCGATACCTTATTATTTTAAAATTGAGAAAGCTAAACTAATGAATTTTCGTACTCCCGTCGTTTTGTGTTTGATATTACTGGCTATCGGTCAGGCTAATGCCACTACCTATACTATGCCAGCCAGAAAAGGTGATACTGTAGTTGCACTTAGTCCTGAGGAAACGCTCACTATTATTTCTGATCATGATCAAACCTTATTGGACATCGCTAGACGCTTCAATTTGGGACAGACTGAAATTGTTACGATTAACCCTAAATTAGATCGATGGTTAATTAAAAAAGGAGAAGTGGTTCGATTACCTAATAGACGTATTTTGCCTGATAGTCCACATGATGGTATTACGCTTAATATTGCTGAATATAGAATGTATTATTATCCTGCAGGCGCGCCGGGTACTGTTAGATCTTATGCGCATGGTGTGGGTCGTCAAGATTGGCAAACGCCTTTAGGTAGAACCACGGTTGCTAAGAAAGTAAAGAATCCTGCTTGGCATCCGCCAGAATCAATTAGACGAGAGCATGCTGCTAATGGGGATTTTTTACCTGAGATTGTGCCGCCAGGGATACATAATCCGTTAGGTGCCTACGCACTATACTTAAACTTGCCCGGTGATTACCGTATCCATGGCACGGATATTGATAAAATATTTGGTATTGGTATGCAAATTACGCATGGTTGTGTGCGCACTTATCCAGAAGATATTGAGGCTTTATATAATTCAGTAGAGATTGGTACACCGGTTTATATCGTTAAACAGCCTATTAAAGTGGGATGGTTAGATAACACCCTTTATGTAGAAGCACACCCTGATTTAGAGGGTGAGGAAAAAACCCAAGATCAACGTTTTGCAATTGCACTCGCTTTAATCAAAAAAGCGAATAAGGGTGAAGAACCTGATTTTGATCAAGTTGCGTTAAATAAAGCCTTAACGGATATCGATGGTGTACCTGTTGCAATATATGAAGGTGTTGCACCAGAGGTAGCAGCTGCCCCCGCAACGTTACCTGACCTTGTAAAAGGTTCTGTAGCCAGTAAAAAGAAAGGTGCAAATCAAGCTGAAAATACAAAATCAAAAACTAAAGTAGATAAAGCAACTGCTAAGGCAAAATCGGCTTCAGATAAAAAAGAAGCAGAAAAAACAGCCAAAGAGAATAAAGCCACTAAAAATAAAGTCGTTACTAAGCCAAAAAGTGGTTCTGCCGGTGGTTATTATCACGGCGGCTAAAGTTAACACTTTAGCGAGTGGTTATGTACCTGTGATTTTTTATAAAAAATCATGAGCAAAAAAGTAAAAATTGCCTATGTGTGTGACCAATGCGGAGCTGACTATCCACGATGGGGTGGGCAATGCACCAGTTGCGGTGAATGGAATACGATTAAAGAAGTCCGTTTAGGTTCTGCTAGTTCAGAACGAAGTAGCCGCAGTGGTTATGCGGGTAGTCGTTCTGAGGTTAAGTTATTAGCTGACGTTAATCTAACGCAGGCCGAGCGTATTTCCACAGGTATTTCAGAGTTTGACAGGGTTTTAGGCGGTGGTATCGTTTGTGGCAGTGTCGTCTTAATTGGCGGTGCGCCAGGCGCGGGTAAAAGTACCTTGTTGTTACAAGCCATTGCTAATATAGCTGATAGAGGCGTACAGGTTTTGTATGTCTCGGGTGAAGAGTCTTTACAACAAATTGCCGAACGCGCTTTACGATTAAAATTACCCGCCGAAAAAATCATGATGCTAATGGAAACATCCGTGCAACGCATTTGTGATGTCTTAGATGAGATTAAACCCCAGATATTAATCATCGATTCTATCCAAGTCATGCATACGCAAGAAGCCGAGTCTGCACCAGGATCTGTTTCACAAGTTCGAGAGTCTGCCAGTTATCTGACTCAATACGCCAAAAAACACCACGTTTCTATTTTTATGGTCGGGCATGTTACTAAAGATCAATCTATAGCAGGGCCTATGACGTTGAGTCATATTGTTGATACACAAGTCATGTTAGGGTCTACTGATGATGCTCGATTTAGAGTCTTAAGAGCCGATAAAAATCGTTTTGGTAGTGTGGGTGAGTTAGGTTTTTTTGCGATGGATAGCACGGGGTTAAAAGAAGTTAAAAATCCTTCAGCGATGTTTTTGAATAGAGCGGAAAAGCCGTCCTCTGGAAGTGTGGTGACTGTATTATGGGAAGGTACTCGGCCTTTACTTGTAGAGATTCAAGCATTAGTCACAGATTGTCAATATGGAAATCCTAGGCGTCTAGCGGTAGGTTTTGATCAGAATCGTTTAGCCATGTTGTTGGCTGTTTTGCATCGGCATGGTGGTGTGTTTACGGCGCAAGATGAGATATATGCTAATGTAGTTGGGGGTATAAAAGTCACCGAAACCAGTTCTGATTTAGCGATTGTAATTGGGGTGGTGTCTAGCTTAAAAGACAGAGTGGTACCGCATGATGCGTTCTTTTTTGGTGAGATTGGCCTTAGTGGGGAAATTAGACCGGTGGCGAATGGTCATGCGCGCTTAAATGATGCGGCTAAACATGGCTTCAAAAAAGCGATTATCCCTAAAGCTAATGTACCCAAGACGCCGATTAAAGGCTTACAAATTTACGGTGTATCCACCTTATCAGAAGCCTTAACAGTTGCGTCTGAACTCTAATTAGCTCGCTGTTTTTTCTGGATAAACGCTGTATTCAAATTCCAAGGTTTCTTCCCATTTATACAGGATCGCAATAGTCACATTATTCGCTAATTGCAGTGCCGTAAGTCCTGGGCTTAATTCTGCTTTAGGATCTTCAGATAAGATATGAGCCGCGATTAACTTAATACCTTGTTTGTGTGCATCAATAGTTTGTTGATGCCCCTTTTTGAGGTAAATAAAACCGTTACACACAAAAACCTGTACGGCTGCGTTTTCTGCTAAAGCATCCTCTACGGTTAATTCTTTAATGGATTGGGTTGGTAACAATTTTTTAGGAGAAACCCATAGTTGCGCAAACAGCTGCTGTTGCAACCATAAATCAAAACAGTCTTTAATTTTTTGAGCGATGACTTCTGGCGTCGTAAAAGAGGTGTCAATGACTAAATCATAGTTACTGTATTTTCTGAAATTAACATTGTATAGGTGATTGAAACGTTGATCTTCAATGCTTTGACGTTTAAGGTTATTTTCTAAAGTGACAGCGAGAGATGGGTTATGTTCATCGCCACGTGCGGCATTAAAGACACGTTCGGCACCTACTACCGTATCAACCGCTAAAAAAACTTTAAAGGCATCAGGGATAAAATGCCAAGCTAAGCGTGAATCTAAAATTAATTGCTCTTGAGTCTTACCTAATTCAACCACGTATGCATCAATTTCGTCATCAATACTGCGATCAGTTTGAGATATTTTATTAAGCTCAAGGGTCGTTACCCCCCTGCGTGTGGCGATTTCTCTTTGGATGGTGCCGGTGCCAATAATATCGAATTGCGTGAGTTCTTTTAGCGCTTTAGCAATGGAAGATTTGCCACTGCCGATATCGCCAGACATTACAATAATATTCTTCATAATCAGTGAGCGTGTTTATCCAAGTGAATTTGTAGGAATTTTAGCATTATTGTGCGCGTTAGGGCAGTGTGTATCTATTCTGCTACCAAAGTTTCAATACGATAATGGCCCTTACCATCTGTACCTAATGTATCAGCGAGATACGGTAATGTATTTCGTAATTGTTCTGTCAGTTTCCAGGGGGGATTAATCACAATCATGCCGCTGGCCGTCATGCCATGTTCTAAGGTGTCAGGTTTAATACCTAATTCATAAAGCTGTACATTTTTAAGTGAGCTTTCTTTGATAGCTATTTCTAATTGATCATTTCTAGTACGGTCTACCACGGGATACCACAGTGCATAAGTGCCATGCGCAAAACGCTTATAAAATTTAAAAAGAGACTCTACTACAGTGTCGTAATCACTTTTAATTTCATAAGAAGGGTCGATTAATACTAAACCGCGATTTGCTTTGGGTGGTAAAAGCCCCAGTGTGTTTTTTAAGCCGTCTGTGTGCTGCAAGGTAATGCGTCGATCTCTTTTGATCGCAAGTTGTAAAAACTCAATTTCGGTCGGGTGCAACTCATGAGCAAATAAATGATCTTGCTGGCGAAGATAATGCTGAATGATGAGGGGCGATCCTGGATAAATAGTAAGTTTATCCGTTTGATTGAACGCTTTAATGACCTTAACGTAATCACTAACAGCTTCTGGAAGAGTATCTAGGGACCATAACCTACCGATACCATTATCAAACTCTCTGTTTTTCTGAGCATAATCACTGTCTAATGAATAGTCGCCTGCACCCGCGTGGGTGTCAATACAACAGAAGGGTTTGTCCTTAGTGTTTAAATGCTCAAGAATTTTAATTAACACTAAATGTTTTAGAACATCCGCAAAATTACCGGCATGGAAAGAGTGTCTGTAACTGAGCATTAAAAAATTTTACCAGCGATGGTCATGCCTATTTCAAAAGCAATCAGCCAAATAATGATCCATTCTAAAATCGTAGAGTGCCTATGTTTTTGTTCATCAGCTAACATTTCAAATAATTCATGAATGGTTTCCAGCTTTTTAGATAAGACTTGTGTGCGTGGGGCGATCTCTAAATATTTAGCTGTAATAGTATAAAATGATTCATATTCGGGGTATTCCCAAAAGAAATCAGGCGTATCTAATAAGTCGTAATTCAAAATAATGTCGCTTTTGGTTAAGAATAATTGCCCGCGTATTTTGGCAATTTTATAGCGACTGAGTTTGATGCGACCGTTTTCGGCTAACGATTTAGGAATGTAACTGGTGTTATTAATAGTGGTGATAGCATTAGTTTCAAATGATGCCAATTTTATGGATTGCGCCATGCCCTGAGAAAGGGCGAAAATCAAAATAGGATCAGACGATTCAATTTCAATATGATCTTCAACAATGCGAGTATTTGGGCAGTTAAGAGCAAAAGTAAAAAAATCTTCTTCTACGGTAGCTAAAGGGAATTCAGCATGCGCTAGTAACAGTTGGTGAAGTTTTGTTTGCTCTTCTGGACTTACATGCCAATGTACAACTGCACCATAAGAAAAAACAACGGACCACGAATTTTCATCTTCAATTAATAGTGCACCTTTAATGATACGAATCAGTGTTGATTCAGAAAGTAATGCGGCTAATTCATTGATATCAAATCGTAAAGCAAGACAAAACGCCGCGCATTTTTGTGTAGGGTGATTAATTGACATGGTGGTTATGTTAAATCCATCGTGCTAACGTTTGTCATTGTTTGAAGTTGCATCATTATCTATCAACAATGTTTAAAAGCCAGCCGCTTTCTATTTCACATTCTGACGATTTTGCTTTTACTTTAATGTTGATTCGAGCATAGGTGTCATGGAGTGAGCTAGGTAGTTTGCTTTTGATTAAGAAATACGGATCTTTAAATTCGGCCTCAAACTCGACTGGAATATTTTTAACGGTAATATAAATTTGATCGGCTTTTTGTAGGTTAAAAGCTATAAATGAGAACTCTGCACCTGGAATGACTGTTGTTAAGTGCGCCGGTAAAAATTTGCTTAATTGAGGTTTACATACCCCTGTGCCACTGCTGCTACCTCTAGGACCGCCGCCATGTCCACTATGGTGCTCTGATGCATTAGCAGAGAGAGAAGCTGATAAAGATAAAACGGTTGATAAAGCGAGTAATGTTATTTTTTTCATTGAATGACTCTTTATTATTAATTAACACTGGGTGCTTTTATAGACTACAGCCTATCTTAACAAAGCCCGTTTAGCTAAGTCGAGTAAAAAGCTTTATATTTAAGGAAATCTTTGGGTTATAGTTTGTACTCGATGCTTCAGGACTTTATTTACTTTATGAGTTGGTGCTATTGATGAGATATTTAGATCTTGGTAAAGTCTAATGAAACAGGCCTGCATTCAGGCAAGGATCGCTGTATTGCTGTAAAATGCGCGACTAAATAGTTAGTCGTTCATTTCCAAATACCTTTATTGTCATGTTAAGAATTACCGAACTTAAACTCCCCTTAGACCATACAGAAACAGACCTTAAAAATGCTGTTCTTACCCGTTTAAATATTAAGGCTGAGCAGTTAGTTTCTTATACTGTATTTCGCCAAGGACATGATGCTAGAAAAAAATCCGAGATTTATCTGGTTTATACCTTAGATATTGAGATTAACAATCAAGAAGCGTATTTGTCCCAGTTAGTCGCTGGATCAGGCATTACGCTAACGCCAGATACGACATACCAATTTGTTGCGCAGGCACCCAAAAATCTAAATGATAGACCCATTGTCATTGGCATGGGACCTTGTGGGTTATTTGTGGGTTTAATTTTGGCGCAAATGGGTTTTAACCCCATTATTTTAGAGCGTGGTAAAGAAGTAAGAGAGCGAACTAAAGATACCTTCGGTTTATGGCGCAAAAGCATTTTTAATCCTGAGTCTAATGTGCAATTTGGTGAGGGTGGGGCAGGTACTTTTTCTGACGGTAAACTTTATACCCAAATTAAAGACCCTCATCATTACGGCAGAAAAGTATTAACTGAGTTTGTTAAAGCCGGGGCTCCTGCTGAGATTCTTCATGTGAGTAAGCCCCATATTGGTACTTTTAAATTAGTGTCTATGGTTGAGCAGATGCGCGCGACTATTGAATCACTAGGCGGTGAGATACGTTTTCAGAGCCGAGTTGATACACTTAATATTGAACAAGGACAGGTGACAGGTGTTACGTTAGCTAATGGTAAAACGCTAACAAGTCATCACGTAGTATTAGCGGTAGGGCACAGTGCGCGGGATACCTTTACAATGCTCTATGAGCAAGGCGTTTATATAGAGGCTAAACCATTTTCTGTGGGGTTTAGAATTGAACATCCTCAATCGTTGATTGATCAATGTCGATTTGGTAAAAATGCGGGACATCCTTTGCTGGGGGCGGCTGACTATAAATTAGTCCATCATTGTAAAAATGGTCGTGCGGTTTATAGTTTTTGTATGTGTCCTGGAGGTACTGTTGTGGCGGCTACTTCTGAAGTAGGCCATGTGGTGACTAACGGTATGAGTCAATACTCACGTAATGAGCGTAATGCCAATAGTGGTATTGTGGTGGGCATAACCCCCGATGATTATCCTGGAAATCCTTTGGCAGGTATTGATTTTCAACGCGTGTTAGAAGCAAGAGCGTATGTGTTGGGCGGCGAGACTTATCAAGCGCCGGGGCAATTAGTTGGGGATTTTATAGCTAATAAGCCCTCTGTAGCATTAGGTTCGGTAAAACCTTCTTATACACCAGGCGTTAAGCTAGGTGATTTAAGCACCGCTTTACCTGATTATGCGATAGAGGCCATTCGTGAAGCGTTACCTGCTTTTGATAAAAAGATTAAAGGTTTTGCGATGGCTGATGCCGTGTTAACAGGTGTGGAGACGCGTACCTCATCGCCCATTCGTATCAAACGAAATGCACAGTTCCAAAGTATTAATACGAAAGGGTTGTATCCAGCGGGTGAAGGTGCGGGTTATGCTGGAGGCATTCTTTCTGCAGGTGTGGATGGTATTAAAGTGGCTGAGGCTGTTGCGCAGGCCATATTAGCAGAGAATAATTAGTTACAAATTCTTTTAATGGGAAAATGGCAGCTAAAACAGCTGCCCACTGATAGTTCGCTGTTCACACTGAGGTGTGCGTCATGTCTCATCAATACGTGTTTTACAATAGCCAGTCCTAAACCAGTGCCGCTGACTTTTTTGGCGCGCTTAGTTTCAACTCTGTAAAAACGTTCTGTGATTCTGGGGATATCATATTTTGCAATACCTTCACCTTTATCTTCAACGGCGAGGATAACGAACTGACTGTCTTGATACCAACGCACTTTTACGACGGAATCATCGCTTGAATACTTCAAGGCATTGCTTACCAAATTAGTAAAAGCGCTGCGTAATTCTTGTTCTTCACCGACTATGTTTGCGTCAGACTCTAAAGTCAGTTCTATTCGATTACTCGAGTGTCTTAGGGTGTCACCTTCTTTGCATATTTGCATTAACAGCTCAGGTACATGAACGCAGCTCGTTTTTTTCTGCTGAGTTTCTAAGCGTGCTAATAATAATAAATCATCCACCAAATGTTGCATGCGCTCAGTTTGGCCTTGCATTTGTATGAATGAGTTGGTCAATAACGGCGAATTCTGATCATCCATGTCTTGTAAAGTTTCAATGTAACCTTTCAGCACTGTCAGTGGAGTTCTAAGCTCATGAGATACATTGGCTACGAAATCTTTACGCATGCGTTCCATTTGTTTTAGCTGAGTGATGTCTTGGGCTAAAAGCAAACGCAGGCCCGCTCCATAAGGTATGACTCTGACTTCTAAGGAGACTTTTCTGTCTATTGGAGACGGCAGGATAACGGATTGTTTGTAGTTGCCCGATTTGAGGTAGCGGATGAATTCAGGATACCGAATAAGGTTTGGAATGCGTTGGCCCTTGTCTGTAATTTTTAAACCAAAGACATGCCTCGCTGCTTTGTTAGACCAATCAATTTCATCATGTGAGCCGAGGATTACAACGGCATCAGGTAAAGCTTCTGTTGATTGTCTAAACTGATCAATAATAACGCGGAGTTTTTTCTTGCGACGTTTTTCACTCTTTTTAAGGCGGTAAACATGGTAGTAAATGTCTTCCCAGACGCCTTTCACTTTGGGTGATTTTGCGCTGCCCCCTTTTCTTATCCATTTTTCGAAACGATTGATTTGGATAATTTGTTGGACAATAATGCTGAGCATTAGCAAGAATAACAGGATAACGATATGACCTGTTATGCCTCCAATTATTAAAACTAATAATAATTGGAGGGTGATGTTGGTGATTTCTCTACCCCAAATGTTCATGCTTTTAGTCGATTAAAGAGAATCTATATCCAAAGCCACGTACAGTTTGAACTAAATCTTCTCTTCCATATTCTTCTAATATTTTTCTTAAGCGGCGAATATGCACGTCAATAGTACGTTCTTCTATATAAACACTTCGGCCCCATACTTGGTCAAGCAACTGAGTACGTGTGTATACTTTATCGGGATGTGTCATAAAGAAGTGCATCAAGCGAAATTCTGTGGGACTAACATCTAATTGTTTATCGCCAATCGTGAGTCTGTGTTGCTCAATGTCCAGCGTTAAATCCCCTAAAACAATTTGAACTTGACCCTGTATTTTTCCGCTTCTACGTAATACCGCACGGATACGCGCAATGAGTTCCTTAGGTGAAAAGGGTTTTGTCATATAGTCATCAGCGCCAATTTCAAGCCCTCTGACTTTGTCTTCTTCTTCACCGCGTGCGGTCAATAATATAATGGGGATGTCTTTATAGACAGGTTCTTTTTTTAAACGTCTAGCCCATTCAGCTCCGCTAATGCCAGGTAACATCCAATCTAGTAATATTAGATCATGAGAGCGTGTGTCCAATTGTTTCTGAGCATCTTCAGCGTCAGCAGCTTCAAAGGGGATAAAACCCGCTTGATCCAATACCATCATGAGCATGCCTCTGATGGCGTCTTCATCCTCAACAACTAGAATATTAAAGTTTGACATTATTAATTAAGAAAATGAAATGTAACCGATCAGCATTATAGCAAACCACTTGTTACCGTACTGTTACAAATTGCGTACTATAAGGGCTCTGGATCAATATTTACCCTAGCAAGAGATCTAATGTTTTACAATAAGATCATTATCAATAATGCAAGACTGCTTTTTTACGATGCCCCAATCAAAAATATATCTCAATGTTCCTTATGCGCAAAAAGATGCGGCTAAAGCATTGGGGGCAAGATGGGATCCTACTCATAAAAAATGGTACGTGCCCGGTAACATAGATGTTTCTCTATTTGATGCATGGCGATCAGACATTGTAGATCTGGTGGAGAGTATTGTTACACCCTCTAAAAATACCAGCTCGGGAGTCTTCACCTATCCGACGGATAAGAGTTTCGTAGCTTATGACGGCGATCTACCACCCTGGGATTGAATGTTGCGATGAGTACTGAGTCGTCGTACAACTTAAAATATTTAGCGGGATATTCTGCTGATGTAAAAGATCAAGTGAGTCAACTTATCAAGTCGAATAAGTTGCATCCTTATTTACTTAAAAAATATACGCTGTGCCATGATGTTAAGACAGATAAAGCGTTATATGCCTATGTCCTGGACTTAAAGAATCAATATTTACGTCAGTCTAGTCCACTCAGTAAAATTGTTTATGATGATAAGATTGATGTTGTGCATCAAGCGCTGGGCTTGCATACTTTTGTCTCAAGAGTACAAGGTAATCAATTAAAAGCTAAAAACGAAATTCGTATTGGCGGGGTTTTTAAAAACTTACCTGAAGATTTTCTGAGAATGATAGTAGTGCATGAGTTGGCGCATCTAAGAGAAAAGCAGCATAACAAGGCGTTTTATAAATTATGCGAGTACATGGAACCCCGTTATCATCAGCTAGAGTTTGATATGAGGCTTTACTTGACTCACTTAGATACCAGCAGCAAAACCAAGTGAATTTTCTGGGGGTATGAGAACTTTAACTTTCAAAACTTAATTGGTCACCAAAGGCTGTTACCCAATCTTTTTCAAATTGATTAACGGCGGGTTGCACAGCTGGATGAGACATAAGTTGATCGGCAATATCTACGGGAAGCGTAATAGCTTCAATCCCAAGTTTCAGTACATCCATAACTTGTTGGGTGTTTTTAAAACTGGCGGGTAATAATTTAGACGCTAAGCCCTGTTGGTTTAGTAATAGCTGTATATCTGCGACGACATTAATGCCGCTTACACCCATGGCATCAATTCGGTTAACATAAGGCGCAAGATAGTCTGCACCGCATAAGGCGGCAAGGAAACCTTGTTGTACAGAATAAATAGCTGTAGCAAGCACGGGGATGTTTTTGGTTTTAAGCACTTTGATAGCCGCAAGACCTATTTCTGTCGCAGGGATTTTGACTACAATGTCATAGGGTAGCGCATTGAGTTGTTCTGCTTCATTGATGATTTCTTGCGTTGTATTGCTGACAGTTTGGACATGAAAGCGGGTTTCAGTGCCCAATATTTTTGCGCAATTAGTTAAGGTATCTTTTAGGCCAACACCCGACTTAGCTAAGATGCTTGGGTTAGTCGTGATCCCTTTTAACGGGATGCTTTTATTAAATCGGGCCAGTTGTAGAAGGTCGGTCGTATCAAGGTAAAACTCAAACATATTAGTTATCCAAAATCAGTGTATGGTAATTTTAACAATTGCTCGCTTAAACAACTAAACATTATTAACAGCAGCCTGTTAACAAATTCATATAATGGCGCAGAGACAGTCTAAGAAAACACAATTTAAAGGTCAGCATGTTCTGCTTGCCCATGGTAATGGTGGGCGTTTAATGAAAGAACTGATTGAGCAAATATTCGCTTATCACCTCCATAATGAATTGTTAGATACCCAGTCGGATGCGGCATCTATCCCCTTTAAATCCAATAATTCAGAGCTGGTTGTGAGTACTGATGGTTTTACAGTTGAGCCACTAGAGTTTCCGGGAGGAAATATTGGTAGTTTAGCTGTGCATGGTACGGTTAATGATCTAGCTGTTTCGGGTGCTAAGCCACTTTATCTGACACTTAATGCTTTTATAGAAGAGGGGTTGGCATTAGCTGTGTTAGATAGGGTTGTACAAAGCATGGCACAGGCCTGTTTGGAATGTGATGTTAAGATTGTAGCCGGTGATACTAAGGTAGTACGTAGAGGGCAAGGTGGTGGTATTTATTTCGCTACCACAGGTATAGGTCAACGAGACTCTAAGTATCGATTGGGATTAAATCAGATTCAATTAGGTGATTTTGTATTATTAAGTGGCACGGCAGGTGATCATGGCGCTGCTGTTATGTTAGCTAGAGAACAGTTTGGGTTAGCAGGCTCTTTGCAATCTGATGCTGCATCTGTATTGCCGATTACGGAGGCTTTATTAAGTTTCGATGGCTTGCGTTTTATGAGAGATCCAACGCGGGGTGGGGTGGCAACGATAGCGCATGAAATATCTCAAGCTATCGATCAGTCAGTTCGCTTGTACGCTGCAAATATCCCCGTTAATGAGCAAGTCAGGGTGGTGTGTGATTTGTTAGGGTATGATCCTTTATATATGGCATGTGAAGGCCGAGTATTAGCTGTTATCGCGCCTGAATTGGCCGAAGCTGCGGTGACTAAGTTGCATGCATTAGGTTATGTTGATGCGGCTATTATTGGTCGGATAGAGCAAGGTCGAGCGCATGCTTTCTTAGAAACAGATTTGGGAGGTGAGCGTATCTTACAAGAGCTAGAAGAGGATCCGTTACCAAGAATTTGTTAATTTATATTTTTATATTTATTTTTTAATGCTATTATTACAATGGTTTGTGTAATTTTTTATTTAATAAATTTTATTAATGTTTAATGAGTTTAATAAGATTATTGCTTGTTAAGCCCTTTGTGCACGATATAAAATAAGCTGTTGTGCTCACCCAAGAAATATCCAAAATAATAGGTTAAATGTGCAAGATACATTTCTAAAGAAACTAGAGTACTGTTTAAAATTTTCTGTTTTAACAGCCATGTTGGGTTGTGTCATCCAGCAAGTTTCTTATGCAGATGTGATCGAAGATAAAGACACACATTTTATCGAGAAAATAAAAGACGCTATTATTTCATTAGATAGTAATAAAGTAATAGCTAGGCAAATCGCTGCGCTTATTGCCTCCAAACAACTTTCGGATTTAAAGCGGTCTAACTTCGAAAATCGTGCTGACGATCTTACTGAGCTTTATAAATTATCGGGCAATAAATTGTTGTGGTCATCAAGCCCAGAAGCAGAAAAGAATGCGCATGAGTTAATTAGTTTAATTGATAAAGTAGCGGATAACGGACTTAACGCGGCAGATTATGAGCCTGAAGTTTTAAAGCAGCTGCATGCAAAAGCTGCCATTTTAGCCCCCGATAATTATAAAGAGCGGGTGCAATATGATATGGCATTGAGTTTGTCGTTAATAAGATATCTACATGACTTGCACTACGGACGCATAAATCCAAAAGATATCAACTTTAATCTCAAGCTAAGAGATAAAAAAATTATTGATATACCCCAGCTTATTGTGAACCAAAATAATGCAAAAACGATTGTTCAATTAGTTGATTTAGTAGAACCTAAGCTTAAGCAATATGAAAAACTTAAGCACGAGTTAGCGTATTATAGAAATTTAGCGAAATCTACTATTGATCTGCATTTATCTGTCACAGAAAAGTTAAATCCGGGTGATAGTTTACCTGCTGCGCCATCATTAGCCCAATATTTAGTCGCTATAGGAGACTTGCCTAAGGATGTTGACAGTCAATTTAAAAAATTGGATCGATACAACGATAAGTTGGTTGCAGGTATAAAAAAGTTCCAAGCTCGACATGGTATCGATGCGGATGGTGTTTTGGGTCAGCGCACTGTTACGGCGTTAAATAAGCCCATCAGTGAGCGTTTAGACCAGATTGAACTCGCCATGGAAAGGTTACGTTGGTTACCTGAGTTAAGTAACGGTGCATCCATTATTGTAAATATTCCTGCTTTTCAGTTATGGGCTTTTGATGATGTCAATGAAATCAATTCCGATATAAAAAACATGCGGGTGGTGGTTGGGAAAGCGGCTAAAAATGAAACACCCGTTTTAATGGCTGAAATGCGTTTTATCGATTTCATGCCTTATTGGAACGTTCCTTATAATATAGTTAAAAAAGAAATTATCCCTAAATTGCTTACTAATCCTCGTTATCTTGATGGCGAAAACATGGAGATGGTGGCAACTGAAGGTGGTGAAGCAAAAACGGTCTCATTTTCTTCTGCTACGCTATCAGGTCTCAATCAGGGAAATGTCAGAATTAGGCAAAAGCCGGGCAATAAAAACGCGTTAGGAAAAGTGAAGTTTATGTTCCCAAACAAAAATGACGTGTACCTGCATGATACGCCTTCACATCATTTATTTAGCCGATCGCGTCGGGACTTTAGCCATGGCTGTGTGCGGGTAGAAAATCCGGATCAATTAGCTCAATTTGTTTTAAAAAATCAATTAAGTAAAGAAGAAATCGATGACGCTTTTCAAGCGCAAAAGAATCGAAGGGTCACGCTTAAGAAATCTATCCCTGTTATGTTCTTTTATACAACCGCTTTCGTAGATCATAATGAACATTTATCTTTTTATGAAGATATCTATGCGTATGATGATGTGCTGAAGGAGAAGCTAAAGAAACTACAGGATGTGTCTGATCTAACACTATATGCACCACCGCCAGAATTGTTGCAGGCAGGGCGACCTGTTAGTGAGGAATCAACGGCTGTTTTGAATAATGCCGATGCAGAAAAACAGCCCTAAGCATTATCCTTTGTTACCAGGTTCTAATATCACCTGTATCTAAGTGGACAAAATTACTTTCGGGGTAATATCCAACGCCACCTTTTGCCATAGATAGCGCCGCTTTTTTAATCATATGTGTTTGCATGCCCTCAATTCTGATATCAATAGCTCTGCCTTGAATATGGTAGCTATGTTCTGCTACCCCAGAATTGTTTTTACGTAATGCAGCATTTGTTACGGGTGCTCTATAAGCAGATACCACTTGTATCGGTTTGTTAATGCCTAAGGTTTGCTTAAGTTCAAATAATTGATCTATTAACGCAGTATCCATCGAGTGAATGTCATTCGTATGGTAATCGCGCATGATGTGATTAATTTCATGTAGCGCGTCTTTGACATAGCGCCCATTTTCAAAGTAAGTTAATTTTAGTTTATCCCCCGTTTCTCTATGGACAAGGTGTATCGATCTAGCGGGCACAATGCGTTTAGATGCGCTTTGTGTTTTTCTATTTAACGTGCTGTGGATTAAGCGTTTGTTAACTTCTTTATGAGGAGGGTAGGTGCGACCATGCCCGTATTGATGGGGGTCAATAATGGATCTAACTGTTGCAGACGCTATATCAGTTCCGCCTAAGGCGAGAACAGAACCATAAGCTAATTTCTTTAAAAAGTCGCGTCTTGTTGCTATCTCAATTTCTTCAGTGTTAATAGTCTGTATTATTTTAGTATCCATAACTAATCCTCATGCTGACGCGTTAAGTTGATTATCTAACTTTAGTCTTAAAATAATCTTAAATTATTGTTAAGGAAATGTGACAACTGGCTTAATACAAGGTTTAGTGAGGTATGGGGTAAATATTTTATGTGTTGATCTATAGGTCAAGATTCTGCTATATATGTAGGGGAAGCATAAATACGACCTCTACTAACGATGCATTACTAATGGGCGATCAATATATGAGTAAAAAAATCGTTAAACCTTCAACTTATCTATTAGAAGTTAAGACGCTGTCTGACCGTATTGTTAAGGCTCAACAACCTATACGTATCTTAGATGCCATCAAATGGGATGATGGGATTAAACAGGCGTTTTTTGATGATAAGTGTAAAAATCCTCCCAAAGTAACCACCGATTATTATAAAAATAGAGCGCTAGGTTTTGATCCTTCGGACAAGAAACTAGAGTTTTATCAGATTGAGCGTGACTTAGTGCGTAAGTTGGGTCAACTCAATCCGCTCAGCGTGATCATGAGGCGTATCTGTCGAGAATATCAAGATGTGATAGGGATGCTTGAAGTGCGCGGCACGCCTTTGTTCTCAAATATCTCTCAAGAATTGTATGGATCATCACAGGACGTATTTCATGTCGGAGATCCAACCATTGCAGATTTTGGCACCATGATGGAAGCTACTTTAGATCCTTTGATTAAGTTGGATTGTGAAGAGCCGAAAACAATTAACGCAAAAGAAGCGGTAGAAATTCTCAATGAAAAAATAGAAAGTGTTTTTCCGGGTGATGGCTTACGTGCCATGTTAAGTGACGGAATTATGGCTGATGCGGCAGCAGGTACTGACTATATTAAGTTGCGTGCCGATGCCATGTTTAATATGCGAGACCTTCGCGTACTTGAAGTACATGAGATATGGGTACATTTAGGGACAACACTCAATGGCTTAGCTCAACCGTATTGTACTTTTTTAGGCAAAGGCCCCCCATCAGCGACAGTAACGCAAGAAGGCTTGGCGGTACTGATGGAAATATTAACGTTCAGTTCAACGCCTCATCGCTTAATGCGTTTAATTAATCGCGTGCGCGCCATTACTTTGATCGAAGAAGGCGCTGACTTTATGGATATCTTCAAGTTTTTTAAAGAGAAGGGCTTAGACGACGAAGATAGTTATACATTTACGAGTCGAGTTTTTAGGGGAAGTACCTATAACGGAATGCCTTTTACTAAAGATTTAACTTACCTGAAAGGCTTTGTTCTCACGTATAATTTTATGCGTTTAGCTGTTATAAAAGGCATGCCAGATCGTATTCCCTTATTGTTTTGCGGTAAGACGATGATTGAAGACATGAAGGTATTGGTCGATTTAGTAGAAGAAGGGACTGTGATAGTACCGCAATTTTTACCGCCACAGTTCAAAGATTTAATGGGATTGGCTTCCTGGTTAAGTTTTAGTCGATTTATGACGTCATTAAATTTTAGACAGTTAGAACAAGATTATGCCAATATCCTGTAAATGATGTTAAGTTGACATGGATGTTACTACTTTTATATCCATTGCATTTTTCAGATGTAATCTATTGAAGTACACCGGTCTTAGTCATAACACCGGTGTACTTTTTGTCATACAAGCAAGTATCAATGAAAGATAAATTTTTAAATTTCTTTAGTACCCTCAATAAAGATGAACAGCAAATATTACTGGTGTTATCAGTTGTTTATGCGCCTATTGTCCAATCGAATTTGCAAATATTATTGCGCTCTCTTGCGTGTATAGAGCCCAAAAAATTAGCGCTGATAGATCTGCATTTAAGAGAAAAATTGCAGCAATCGGGTATGATTATTGTTACCTCTGATGGATGGCAATGTAATAGAAAGGTAGCTGAGCATATAACACGTGTTGCCGTTAATGAGCCCTGGTTTAATAAATTGGCGCAGCATTTAATTGCCCAGCCTAGTTACTATTATCCTACTAGAGTTGATATCTACCATGCTATCAAACAACTCCGTATTTTTTTATATCAAGAAAATGTAGTGGCTTTCGCTGCAAATATTGAGCACTTCTATAATTCATATCCTCAGCACTTTACTGAGGTCATGAACGATATCTTCTTTAATCAATATAATTCAAGTTGGTTTAGTGCGTTACCCGATGCCATCAAGAGTGCCGTTTTAAAATATTACTTAAAAGACAGTTATTTCTATTTAATCGATGATTCATTTCAGTATAAGTTACTGGAATCCTTCTTTGGAAAGAAAAGGCCCGCGAATCGAGATATTATTCATGCACTACTGTCAGAGCGTTTAGTGCGTGGTAATTTTAAAGATGCTGAAGCCTGGTTGGCTGGGGATTATACGTTTGAGGGTCTAAAGTTATTAGGCACATTAAGATTCCTTGAAAATAAAAATGATGAGGCCATTGTTTATTTTCAGACGGCGCTTAAGGTCCTTAAAAAAGAGACGGGCAAGCGAAATATCGTTATTGAAGGTCTGGAGGGTTATTTTTATAACCTGGCATTGCTTAAAAGCCGTCAACTGCCCAATCTACAATTGCAAAGGCAACAATTAAAACTAGCCATTAAGCAAGGCGACTTAAATCCTTTTAATGGCTTAAGTCTTATGTTACTAGAGTTGCTTGATATTTACCAAGGTAAATCCAGTATTGAGCAAAGTGTTTTTTTAATGACGAATAAAACGTCCGCTTACGAGCACTTATTCCAAGGGCTTCTTTTATTTTGGCTGAACGAATTAGATGCCATAACGCTGGGCGAATCGAATAACGCTTATGTCATGCAATTGGCGGAGTATTGTCAAAAAGCGAAACAATTAAATTATGGTTGGTATGCCTGCATCAGTGCTGCTTTGTTGGAGCGTTTGGGGCACGTAGATGAAGCCTGTCAATTAATGGCTCAAAACAGTACTGATTTACCTTTTGCTGAACTCATTAATTTATTGCCCCAAGTCTCTTCTTGGCAAAGGGCGTTAGATGCATTAAATCAGTTGACTACTCAAGTGGATCCAGATGACGTAAAAGAACTCCGTATTATCTGGTCAATAAGGTTACATAAAGATAACGTCATTTTAGAGCCTAAAGAGCAGCGTCTGGGCATAGGTGGTAAGTGGACTAAAGGGCGAGTGATACCTTTAAAAAAACTGCTGAACGCTATAGATGAGTTTGATTATTTATCAGAACAAGACAAACGCATTTGTGCGCATATTCAAATCGTTAAAGAAACGGATTATTATGGATACGCAGCAAGAGAAAAATACGTGTTATCCAGTGTTGCAATTTCAGAAGCGGTAGGGCATCCGGCCATCTTTTGGGCGCATCAAGAACAGTATGATCATCCCGTCGATATTCGTTTATTAGAGCCCCAATTATTAGTTAGAGAGGTAGAGGATAAATTGCACATCTCGTTGTTACCTCCCATTAATCAAGAAAAAATAATTGCTCATAAGACAGCCAATAATGGCCTGCAAATTTATGCAATCAATGATTCTCATCGTCAGGTAGCAGAAATATTGGGGCAAACCGGTTTAATCGTTCCACAATCAGCACGTCAACAGGTCATCGATTCCATTGCATCAATTTCATCCATGTTAACGGTGCAATCTGACATTGGTGGATCTTCTAATTTGGCGACAACAGTAGCGTCCGATAGCCGATTACACATCCATTTGCAGCCGATGGGGCAAGGCATACAAATAGATATTTTTGTACAGCCCTTTGTTGAAGGGGGGCCACTCTACATTCCTTGTACTGGCGGCATGACAGTACTTGCCGAGATAGACAGTAAGCAATACCAAACTACGCGTGATTTCGATTTAGAGAACCAATACCTCGTGCAGGTGCTCGATAAGTGTCCCCAGCTCTATGCAGCTAAAGAACCGCGTTGGAAATTGGATGATGCAGAAACTTCACTGGAAACATTGTTACAACTGCAGGAGTTAGGTGAGTTTGCTATTTTAGAATGGCCTAAAGATAAGAAAATCAAGCTCAGTCGTGAAGTCGGTTTGTCTTCAGTACAGTTTTCGGTGCGAAAAGAGAAAGATTGGTTTAGTGTCGAAGGTGATATAGAAGTCGATAACGGACAAGTGCTGGATATGCAGCGCCTTATGAATTTATTAAACGGTTCGACCAGTCGGTTTTTGCAATTAGAAGATGGGCAAATTATTGCGCTAACACGTGAGTTACGCCAGCGTTTAGATGACCTTACGGGGATTGGTGAAGTCCATAAAGATAAAGTACGCTTTCATCCTTTAGCGGCTTTAGCATTGGATGAGATTACCTCGGGCATGGCGGTAACAGCTAGTGTGCCTTGGACAGACCAGCTCAATCGATTGAATGAAATGGGTGATTTAAATCCTAAGCCACCTTCTACATTGCAAGGTGAGTTAAGAGATTATCAATACGAAGGCTACCAATGGATGATGCGTCTAGCCCATTGGGGCGCGGGCGCTTGTTTAGCGGATGATATGGGCTTAGGTAAGACCATACAGGCTATCGCTTTAATACTAGCAAGAGCGCCTAATGGGCCTACATTAATATTAGCGCCTACCTCAGTGTGTATTAACTGGTTAGAAGAAATACAGCGATTTGCGCCCACACTGAATGTGTCTCAGTTTGGCGTCGGTGATAGACAAGAGATGCTGGATACTGCCGGTCCGTTCGATTTAATCGTGTGTAGTTATGGTTTATTACAAACAGAATCTGAACGATTAGTTGATAAACATTGGCATACCTTAGTGGCTGATGAGGCACATGCTATCAAAAATGCGCTTACAAAGCGCTCTAAGGCGGCGATGGCCTTGCAAGCAGACTTTAAGTTGATAACGACAGGTACGCCTATAGAAAATCATCTGGGCGAATTGTGGAATTTATTTAATTTCATTAATCCTGGGTTGTTAGGGACATTGCAAAAGTTTAATCAACGTTATGCGCAGGCCATCGAGAATAATAAAGATCATGAGCTCCAGCAGCGTTTAAGAAAGTTACTCAGACCCTTTATATTGCGACGGTTAAAAAATGATGTATTAACTGAGTTGCCTTCAAGAACAGAAGTGACGTTGCACATTGAGTTAAGTGCAGAGGAAAGGGCTTTTTATGAGGCCTTACGCAGAAATGCAATGGATGCGCTTTTATCAAGTAATGAAAAAGCAGAGCATAAGCAGCTTAAAATATTAGCTGAGATTATGAAGTTAAGGCGTGCTTGTTGTCATCCTAGTTTGGTGATGGAAGAAAGTGTCTTGTCTAGCTCAAAGTTACAAGCGTTTGAAGAATTGGTTGATGAGTTAATAGCTAATAAACATAAAGCATTAGTGTTCAGTCAGTTTGTGGGGCATCTGGGTATTATCAGGCGGTTGCTAGATAAAAAAGGCATTTCCTATCATTATCTAGATGGTTCAACCCCCGTTCCTAAACGCAAAATAGCGGTTAATGCTTTTCAGGCGGGCGATGGAGACTTATTTTTAATTAGTTTAAAAGCCGGAGGCACAGGCTTAAATCTAACCGCTGCAGATTATGTGATTCATATGGATCCTTGGTGGAATCCTGCTGTTGAAGATCAAGCCTCTGACCGTGCACATCGTATGGGGCAATTGCGCCCTGTAACGGTGTATCGGTTAGTTGCGAAAGATACGATAGAAGATAAAATCGTTGAGCTACACAAGCATAAACGTGATTTGGCGAGTAGTTTGTTGGAAGGTGGGGAAGTGAGCGGCAAAATGTCAGTAGAACAAATGTTGGAGCTAATTAAAGATATTGTTTAATTAATGGCTATTACACTATAACAATAGGAGGCAATAATATGAATAGATTAAAACTAAAGTACATGGGCGCGTTTTTTGGTATTACATTGGCTGCTCTGTTGGCGGCTTACAGTGCTGAATCAATAGCACAAGGTTCTATGGACAGAGCAACATTACTTGATAAGACCGTTGAGTTACCCAGCGAGCAAGTCAATACAAAAGTCATGCGGGTTAAGTTTACGCCAGGCTTTAAAACCCCTTGGCATACTCATGAAGGTCCAGGCCCCCGCTATGTGGTTAAGGGCACATTAACAGTGGTAGAGAATGGTAAGACTAATATATTTAAGGCCGGGGATGTATTTTGGGAAACAGGCTCTTTAATGTCGGTTGAAAATACCGGATCTGATCCTGCTGAACTCATTATTTTTGAATTAGCGCCTGCAAAAAAATAGAAACACCCTTTCAAACTGAGCCATCACACCATCACATGTGTGGATGGCTCATTTAATCAAGTTCTTGCTCTATTTTTGAGTGATTATTTTCTTCTTTTGATAAAAATCATTGGGGTTTAATGATTCTTTGTCATGCCTTGCGTCGGTTTCAATAAAAAAATACCTGTACAATAATAGTTGGACAAAAAATTTTCTTGTCCATGTTTTGCGATCAAAAGACTGGGCATAAAATAAAACCATACAAATTCAATGCTTTAATAAGATTAAATGGTTAATTTTACACAAGCAATAGGGTTTTTTGTAGCTATAAATCCAATTAAATTAAAAAAATTGTTCATGTTTTGTAAAACTATTCTTTGACAAGGTGTTTTCTTATTGGTACATTATTGTGAAATGATTAGTAAACAAATTGCGAACTAATCATAAAAAACAAGTAGTCTGCATTCTAGATATTGGGTGATAGCTCCTACTTAATAATAATAAGATTTTGTTTGCGAGGATTTAGTGTTATGGCTTATTCAAATGCACAATTATCAAAACAAGAGGTTCCTTTTGTTGTCGATACTTTGACAGTATCAATACGTCAAGAAAAGGTGAGGGGATCTGAACCTGTTGAAATTGCAGAAAACAGTAATTTTTACATTGCCAGTCAGTTAAAAGAAGAGAAGCAAAAATTAATCAGTGCCTTGGCACAATTTCCAGTTACAGCGCTCTGGTTGTTGCGTCAGTACGAACAGGCGGATGTTAACGGCAATCAAGAGCAAGATTTTGGTGTTGATACCGAGTCTACTACCGATCTCACGGGGATTAATCAATGTTTTCAAGTCTTAGTAGAAAAGTACGCAGAAGAAGCAAGTAGCGGTGTACTTAAACAGAATTTGATCAGTGCGATCAATGAGTTTAGCTTCTCATTTACCGATCTAACAAAGATTGTAGACGTAATTGTTTACGCTTACAAATATAGAGGACTTTGTTATCAACCCAATGCGCAACATGGGCCTAAGCAATCAGAGTTAATCCTCAAAAGATTAGAGCGTGTTAATAGAAGACATACCATTAACCACGCAAAATTATCAGAGCTAATGACCCACTACGAAGAACAATTTTTGTTCTTATCCAGCACTGAGATGCAAAAATATTTTGCGGACGTGGTGTTCGCTGAAAGCCGTTGGTTAGCGTTAAGACAACAAATTGCCACCGCAAATTCTAGACTCGTATTATTTATAGCGAATCAATACAAAGGTAATTTTTTGGATTTTGAAGATTTAGTTCAAGAAGGCCAGTCAGGGTTATTAAAAGCGGTTGATAAATTTGATTATCGCTTAGGTTTTCAATTCTCGACCTACGCGGGTTATTGGATCAGACAAGCAATATCAAGAGCCTTGTCTCGCAACGAAAGAGTGGTCAGAGTGCCTTGCGGTCAAGTTGCTAATATCAATAAATTATTCCGTACCAAAGATCAATTCTTAAACAGAGAAGGTAGAGAACCTGATCTTAGAGAGTTAGCCGATTTAACTAAGCTTTCAGTTGATGAAGTGAATAACTTATTGTCCATTTCTCAATCGGCTATGGCATTAGAAGGCTATGAAGATGATGGTGAATCAGACTTTGCACCTATTGACTATGTAGAACAACATAGTTTTACGTCTGCTTTTAATCAAATGACACAAGCCGACTTAGAAAAACTATTAGCAAAATCGATCACCCTGCTAAATGAGCGAGAAGCGATGGTGATTTGCAGTCATTTTGGAATAGAACAAGACAACTCAATGACCTTACAAGAGATTGGTGTTGTGCTTAATTTAACAAGAGAAAGAGTTAGACAAATACAAGTGATTGCCTTAGAAAAAATAAAGCGCAATTTGGGAGATGAGTTAGGCGCTTTTTTATAATGTACAAAGTAGTCAAACATAGCTAATATGAAATCCTACTTAATAGGTAGGAAAGAATAATTCAGGTAAACACCTAACGCAATATTTGATCTTTATACGAGATCAGGAGATTAAACCATGAAAAAACATATACTCAACGCGCTCCTCTGGGGTGTCATTATTTCCGGTGCTTTTTTAATATTCAACCGTGTCAATACGGCGCCGGCTATTGATGACTCAATTGCTTATTCGGACTTTATTGTCAAAGTTAAAAATAAATTAGTTGATAGAGTAGAAATTACGGGTGCAACCATTAAGTTGCGTACCAATGATGGTCAAAATCTTGAAACGTATAATCCAAATGATCCACATTTGATTGATGATCTATTAGGTGCAGGCGTGCAAGTAAGAACAAAACCGCCTGCACAACAATCATTAATGATGCAGATGTTTATCTCATGGTTCCCCATGTTATTACTGATAGTGGTTTGGATTGTCTACATGCGTAGAAGCCAAGGCGGTATGGGCAGCAATGGGTTTGGGAAAAGCAAAGCTAAATTGTTAGAAGAAGATAAATTAACCGCCACTTTTGCTGATGTAGCAGGCTGTGAAGAAGCCAAAGAAGAAGTGACCGAGTTAGTGGATTTCTTAGCGGATCCACAAAAATTCCAAAAACTAGGCGGCAAGATCCCCCGCGGTATCTTAATGGTTGGCCCTCCAGGTACCGGTAAAACTTTATTGGCTAGAGCGATTGCAGGTGAAGCAGGGGTTAAGTTCTTTACAGTATCAGGCTCAGATTTTGTAGAAATGTTCGTAGGTGTCGGCGCATCACGTGTCAGAGACATGTTTGCTCAAGCTAAAGAACATGCACCATGTATCATCTTTATCGATGAGATTGATGCAGTCGGTCGTCAACGTGGCGGTGCTGGCATGGGTGGCGGTAATGATGAAAGAGAACAAACGCTCAACCAATTATTAGTCGAAATGGATGGCTTTACGGGCAACGAAGGGGTGATTGTTATTGCCGCTACCAACCGATCTGATGTATTGGACAAAGCCTTATTAAGACCGGGTCGTTTTGATAGAGAAGTCAACGTAGGCTTACCTGATGTTAAAGGCCGTGAGCAAATTCTTAACGTGCATATTAAAAAGGTACCTGCGGCCAGCGACGTTAAATTAAAAGATATTGCTAGAGGTACCCCTGGGTTCTCTGGAGCTGAATTAGCCAATGTCATTAACGAAGCAGCTTTGTTTGCCGCAAGATCAAACAAAACTAAAGTCAACATGAGTGATCTTGAAAAAGCGAAAGACAAAATATTAATGGGTGCAGAAAAACACACCATGGTGATGTCAGAAGAAGACAAATTGTTAACCGCTTATCACGAAGCAGGCCATTGTATCGTAGGTGAACTATCACCCGATCATGACCCCGTTTATAAAGTAAGCATTATGCCTAGAGGCAGAGCCTTAGGTATCACCATGTTCTTACCCGAAAGAGATCAATACAGTGCTAGTAAACGTAAATTAGACAGCCAAATCGCCAGCTTGTTTGGTGGCAGAATTGCAGAGTTAATGATTTATGGTGGCGATAGAGTCACAACAGGTGCTTCTAACGACATTGAAAGAGCAACAGAATTGGCTCGTAAAATGGTAACTCGTTGGGGCTTCTCAGATAAGTTAGGTCCTTTGGTATACGGTGAAGAAGGTGGACAACCTTTCATGGGTTACCCCGGTTCACAAGGTAGCAAAGTATCAGGAGTGGTTGCCGAGCAAATTGATGAAGAAATTCGAGCAGTGATCGATTGTAACTATCAACGTGCCCAAACCATTTTGCAAGATAACATTGAAATCCTACACAAAATGGCAGATGCCTTAATGAAGTGGGAAACCATCGATAAAGATCAAATCGATGATTTGATGAGTGGGAATGATGCCCGTCCTCCTAAAGAAGATGAAGAGCCCACTAAAACCGTTTATACACAGCAGGAAAAAGTTGACGTCGTAAAACCCGTTAATACTCACATCAACAAGAATAAACCTGCCGGACAAGTTTGAGGTGCGCTCATTCGAGGGGAGCTTTTTAGCTCCCCTTTTTTTGTGTCATGCGATCGCATGATTACTTCCCAACAAGGGATATGAGAAGATAGAATATGTGATTTTACTGTCTATCCATTGATCCTAATCATGCATGACCTTTCCATCGCTGATGTAGAAAATGCTAAGCATATCTTTATAATAGAAGATGATGCTGCTTTAGCGAAACTCTTAAAAATTATGTTAGATAAGATGGGTTATTCAACCTATGTTTATAACAATGCAGTTGATTTCTTAAAATGTATCCCTGATTTAAGACCGTCTGTACTCATCTCTGATGTAAAAATGCCTAAAATGTCAGGTATTGAGCTGCAAACGGAGTTATTAGCATTAGGGCGGTTAATGCCGATCATCTTTATCAGTGGCGTAGCCACTGTCCCTCAATCAATCACGGCCTTAAAACAAGGAGCGGTGGATTTTTTATTGAAACCGGTCAACAAACAGCAATTAAAAACAGCGGTAGAAGCGGCCTTTGAGCTCGAGGCAATAAAATCACAGTCCCTAACTGATAAAGCCACATTAGAAAAGCGTTTGAGTGCTTTAGCGCCTCGGGAGAGAGAGGTATATGATTTAATGATTAAAGGCTATAAGAATAACGAAATATTAGCGGCATTAGGTATCTCCCTTCCCACGACTAAGCAATATAAAACGGCCGTGATGCGTAAGTTAAACGTAGGCTCCTTAGCAGAGCTTATTCAAATGAAATCTTAAATAAACATTCACACATAGATGCCAAAAGATTTAATCAGAATTCTTATTCTCGCAAGCTTATATGTCATTCTAGGTCATCTCGCTTTTAATGAAGCGGTAGGTAATTCCATTGTAACCCCTGTTTTATTTACTTCAGAAGGGGTGGCCTTAGCCTTCACTTTAGTTTTTGGTCCCAGAATGGCCGTCGGTGTTTTCTTGGGGCAATTAATACTAGCATTAACATCAGGTTTATCGTTAGGTACCTCATTGGGTGTCGCTATTGTCAACAGTATTGAAGCCTTAATAGCTTGGCGTATTGCTGGGCTATTACCTATTAATCCGGCCTTAAGGGCCCTTAAAGATTACGTTTTTTTAGTGATGCTAATCTTATTGGTATTGCAACCCTTTAGTGCGTTATTGGGTAATTTGATTTTATTGATGAGTGATTTAGAAGCATACCCGGATTTTTTCTTTTCCTCCATAAAATGGTGGATAGGTAATTCGATGGGGCAGATATTATTTGCCCCCATCATTATGCTTTTTATAACTAAAGCAGAACCCTTATCACGGTATCGTATCGTTGATTTTATCCCTGTATTGTTGCTGCCGTTATTAGTCTTTTTAGTCTTTGATGATCAATTGCTTTACCTGCCGATTGCCATCAGTTGCGTGTTACCTCTGCTCTTATGGTCGGCCTACAACAGAACTTTATTGTTACTCAGTTTAACGTGTTTACTCAGCTCACTCATTTTAATACACATTACAGGTAGGGGCTTTGGACCAATTGCTGCATTTGGAGAATGGTCCTTTGCGGCACTCAATATACTTATTGCCGGCTTCACGATAACGGCGCAATTTATTTGCGTGCTCTTTATCGAGCTTAAACAGCAAGAAACCGCATTAAAGTCGACGGTAGATTTTGAAAACTTAAATCGTCAATTGCGTTATGCGCTGGATGCTACTGGCGATGCGCTTTGGGATTGGGATTTAAGCACTGATATTGTGACTCATAACAGTCAGTGGTGCCGATTAACAGGGCTTGGGGATGACTATTTATCTCATCCTGTGGCTGGATTTACCCAGTTATTACACGAAGAAGATAAAGCACTTGTATGGGAGCGTTTACAGGCTTGCTTAACGGATAATGGGCCTTATCTAAGTGAGCATCGCTTAAGTTTGCCGAGTGGTCGTATTATTTGGGTGCTTGATAGGGGTAACGTGGTGGAACGTGATCAACACGGCCAACCCTTGCGTATGATGGGTACTTTTTTAGACGTGACTTATAGTCATGAAAAAGCGTTGGCTCAACGAGAAGATTCTTTTCAACGCGCCGCAGAACGCTTGCAATTAATTTTACGTGGATCTAATGATGCTTGGTGGGATTGGGATCTTGTTACAGGGTTTCTTTTTTTATCCCCGAGTTGGTGGACTATGCTCGGGTATGCCAATAAAGAGTTATCCGCTGCATGGTCATTATGGCAGCACTTTATGCATCCTGACGATCTAGCAAAAGTAGGTCATATTTTTGGTCATACGCTGGAAGCAGATAGTCTTGACGTTGTTGAGCTACCATCGGAAAACTTTACCTTTGAGTTTCGCTTACGTCACAAAGACGGTCATTATGTTACTGTGCTTTCACGGGGTATTATCAGTCGAAATGACAGTGGGAAGGTTATTCGGCTATCGGGAATAAATACGGATTTAACGGAGCGTAAGTTAGCCGAACAAGCATTGAAAGCTAGTGAGCAAAAATTTAAAGCGATATTAGAAGCCTCACCCGATAGTATTGGTATTTCTTCACTTGAGGGTATTTGTGTGTATTCGTCCCCTAAAACTCAAGTTATGTGGGGCTATACAGAAGAAGAGTTTAAGGGCATGCCCATCTATCAAGTGATTGCGCCTGGATCTTATGAACTGGCAAATCATGTGATTACAGAGCTTTTAAAAGGTAATTATACGGGCTCTCATATTTATGAGACGATTAGAAAAGACGGCAGTCACTTTTACATGGAAGGCAGTGCTAGTTTGCTATATGACTCCGATAACAATCCCGCTAATATTTTATTTTTTCAACGTGATGTGACTCAGCGAATCCTAGCATCTGAAGAGCTCGCGTTAGCCAAAAGAACGGCCGAGCAAGCCAGCCAAGCCAAATCTCATTTTGTTTCTCATATTAGCCATGAGTTACGTACCCCCTTAAATATAATTCTCGGTTATTCAGAACTGCTGATTGAAGATGATTCAATGGATGCAAAGCATATGGAGTATCTCTCTGAAATTTCAAAAGGGGGCAAGCATCTCTTAAAGCTTATTAATGAAATGTTAGATATTGCTAAAATTGAAGCAGGGCTTATAACGATAAGCATTCGGAATGAAAATATTTCTAAATTGATTGATGAGTGTTTGGTTTCTATAGCGCCAATAGCTAAGAAAAGATGCATTCACCTGAATTATGAAGCCCAAGATGAAGTGATTACAGGGTGTGATGGCACACGATTGATTCAAGTACTACTCAACCTAATTTCTAACGCTGTAAAATATAATATCGCTGATGGCTCTGTTGATATAAGTCTCGAAATGGACTCGGCGGACAGTTATACGATTCATGTGATTGATTCGGGCTTAGGCATTGAGACTGAACAACTAGAACCGATCTTCGAACCCTATGTGCGATTAAGCTCGAATGAAGGGCAAGAGGGTACAGGTTTAGGTCTGAATATAGCCAAAAAATTGGTTACAGCGATGGGTGGCACAATAGGAGTGTCCAGTGAATTGGGTCAGGGCAGTCATTTTTGGATTAACTTGCCCTGCAGAGTCGACACCCATGAAGAGAAATTGCCTGATAGCCCGCCGCTTTTAAATAATCAATCTGATACAACTCTGTCAGAGCTGACGCGTCAAATTAAGGTGTTATACATTGATGATCATGATTTTAATCTAAAATTGGTTGTCGATATGCTTGACACGGCACCGCATATTGAAATCAAGACACTACAAGATCCAACGCAAGCCATTACGCAGGCTTCAGTGCTGCACCCCGACATGATTCTATTGGACATTAATATGCCCGTTATGAATGGTTATGAGGTGTTGGCTGAACTAAAAGCAAACGACCAACTCAAGACCATCCCCGTTATTGCGTTAACCGCAAATGCGATGCTTAATGAAGTAGAGCTCGGCTTAGAAGCGGGTTTTAGTCAGTATCTGGCAAAACCCGTTATCAGGACAGATCTTATTCACACGATTGAGCAAATAATGAGTCTAAATTTGTAGTAATTTTGGGGGGCTTTTGTAAGTAAATTGGTTGGGTAGGTGCATGAGTGAAAGAGTGCTGTATTAAAGTGAATCAATAACTTATTGATGTGACTGATGTTCTATAAAACCCGCCGGATAAATTTTTTTACGGGGGGGGTAGATACATAACCGGGGTGGATTAATTTCTTCACGGGTGGAATGATATATAAGTTGGCTGGAATGTTTTCATTACGGGAGGATAGCCACGTAACTGGGGTATATTATTTTCATTACGGTAGGATAGATACGTAACTGAGGGAGATTATTTTCATTACGGGAGGATAGGTGCATAACTGGGAGACATTACTCTCTTTATAGGGGAGGTTGTCGCTAAAGTGAAGGTATAAAATATCAAGTTAAGCGGTTTTAACAGGGATGGGTGTAAGTTTTGGCTTAGTATTAACTGAGTCACTTGTGTCTTGAGTTATCAACTCTGCTTTATGGCCCACGCTACATCCGCTGCTTGGCGGTTTTCTTTTACATCATGCACTCTAAAGAGTTGTACACCCGCCATAACACCCAAGGCGGTAGTAACGGCGGTGGCTGTAACTAATTCCGAGGGTTCTGATACGTTACAAATGCTCCCCATAAAACGTTTACGACTGGTACCTAGTAACACAGGGAAACCCAAGGCCACAAACTGATCTAAATGTGCCAACAACGCTAAATTATCTTGTTTACGTTTGCCAAAGCCAATGCCTGGGTCTATCAGGATGTTTTCTTTTGTAATGCCACTATTTAAAGCCACTTCAATTTGTGTTAGCAAACTATTAATTACTTCAGGCACTACATCGTCATAATAAGGATGGTCTTGCATCGTTTTGGGTGTGCCTTGTCGATGCATAAGAATGATGGGCACCTGAAAGGTTGCGGCGACGTTTAATATCTCGGGGTCTTCAAGTCCTGCACTGATGTCATTAATAATATTTGCGCCGGCTTCAATGGCGGCTTTAGCTACAGCACTAGCGGTCGTGTCGATACTGATTAAAATGTCGCTGTTAAGTGTTTTTCGTATGGCCCGAATCACCGGTATAACGCGTTGTTGTTGTTCAGCAGGGGACACGGGGTCAGATCCGGGGCGAGTGGATTCTCCGCCGATATCAATAATGTCGACACCTTCCGATAGCATGCGCTCAACTTGTTTTAAAGCCGCACTCACATCAGAAAACTTACCGCCATCTGAGAAGCTATCAGGCGTGACATTTAAGATGCCCATAATAAGGGGTTTGGCGAGTTGGCTGAACATGTCTAAACGCTCCTGTGCATAGTGATGGTTAGAATCGGGTATAATGCGGGCTTAATTTTAATTGTTAACGCTGTCATGACTACTCCACGACTCGCTTGGGCCATTACTGGTTCGGGTCATTATATAGAAGAATGTCTTAATTTCGTGCTGACACTCGATAACGTCGATTTGTATTTAAGTCAGGCTGCAGAAGAAGTGATTAAGATGTACGGCTTTAACCTTAATGAAATTCGTGAAAAAATGCCGGTTTACAGAGATAAAGCCGCGTCATCTCCTCCGGTTGGTCTGTTTTATTCGGGGTATTATCATACCTTTGTGATGGCGCCTGCCACCTCAAATACCGTCGCCAAATGTGCCTTAGGTATTGCTGATTCGTTAGTGTCTAATTTATTTGCGCAAGCGGGTAAGTGTCGTGTGCCTAGTATTGTGTACCCGTGTGATATTGCAGCTGAGATGGAAACAACCGCCCCTAAAGGTAAAAAGGTGATGGTTTATCCACGACAAATTGATCTTGAAGCAACGGATAAACTAAGCACTATTGAATATACTGAGATTGTTAAAAGCGTAGATGAGTTGATAACGTGTGTTAAGGCGCGGTTACTGACGGTGACTAAGGGATCTAACGCGTAAATGGCTGAGCATTTATTATTTTTAACCGGTAAATTAGCCGAAAAACAGCTGCGTAATATTCTGGAGAAAATGCAACCCGATTTTACGTATACGGTGCATCAGCTTGGTATTAAAGTGGCGGCTTTAATGACAGCCGATATGATTGCTCGTCGTTTGCAGGATACCTTCGGTGCAGATCGCATTATTGTGCCCGGGCGATGTCGAGGTGACCTAGACGCTTTATCTAAAGACTTAGGTTTGCCCGTAGTGCGGGGTCCAGAAGAGCTTAAAGATTTGCCGCAATATTTTGGTAAAGCGGCGCAAAAACCTGACTTATCCCGTTACAACGTTAAGATATTCGCAGAAATTGTCGATGCACCTAATGTGACGGTTGATGAGGTGCTTAAACGCGCACAATATTACAAAAGCGTGGGTGCGGATGTGATTGATATCGGTTGTTTACCCAGCACCGATTTCCCACACATGGAAGACATTATCCACACCTTAAAGCAAGCAGGTTTTACGGTGAGTATTGATTCTTTAGAAGCCGATGACCTGTTAAGAGGCGGTAAAGCAGGGGCTGATTACATGCTGAGCCTGCATGAAAGCACCTTATGGATTGCAGATGAGGTGGCAGCTACCCCCATTTTAATTCCCGAAAAGCATGAAGATTTAGCGTCTTTAGATAGAGCGATTGAGATCATGCAAGCTAAAAATCGTGATTTTATTGTTGACCCTATTTTAGATCCTCTGCATTTTGGGTTTACGGATTCTGTAGTGCGTTATCATACGGTTAGAAAAAAACACCCGACTATTGAAATGATGATGGGCGTGGGTAATATTACTGAGCTTACCCATGCGGATACCGCGGGCATGAATGCCTTATTATTAGGCATGTGTTCTGAACTCAATATTAATAGTATTTTGGCGACGCAAGTGAGTAAGCATGCGTGTCGAGCCGTTAAAGAAGCCGATTTAGCTCGCCGTATTATGTATGCCGCTAAACAACAAGATACCTTGCCTAAGCATATTGATGCCGGATTAATGGCCTTGCATGAGGTTTCCCCCTTTCCATATTCTTACGAAGAGATTAAAGACTTAGCGGGGCAGATTAAAGATCCTAATTATCGAGTACAAATCAGTTCAGAGGGTATTCATATTTTTAACCGCGATGGCTTGTACAGTGCGGTTGATCCTTTTGAATTATATCCAAAATTAAAAGTAGAAACCGATGGCGGTCATGCTTTTTATTTAGGGGTTGAATTAGCCAGAGCAGAAATTGCTTGGCAATTAGGAAAGCGGTTTACGCAGGATCAGTCTTTAACCTGGGGGTGCGCAACCGATCAATTAGAACAAACAGTTGATCTGCACACCTTTAAGCCAGTCGGCACTACTTTAAAAAAATCTACATGATCCAAGAACTTATTGTGACTACCCAGACTCTGGCTGGGGAAACTCATCTGGCACCTATGGGTATTCATTTGAGCGGTGATGAGATTATCATTTTACCGTTTAAGCCTTCTACGACACTCAATAATATACTCGAGACAAAAGTGGCGGTGCTTAATTATTGTGATGATGTGCGTGTGTTTGCGGGATGTTTGACAGGTCGTCGTACTTGGCCACTACAAGCGGCTGAAGTAATCAAGGGGCACTTACTAGCATGCGCTTTGGCGCATACTGAACTTGAGTTAGTACGCATCGAAGACGATGAAACGCGTCCTAAGTTATTTTGTAAAGCCGTACATAGTGCTAATCATGCGCCTTTTAAGGGCTTTAATCGGGCGCAGTACGCTGTGTTAGAAGCGGCAATTTTGATCAGTCGTTTAAAATGGCTTCCCATGGAAAAGATAGCCGCTGAAATAGCTTATTTGCGTATTGGTTTAGAAAAAACAGCGGGTGATAGAGAGTTAGAAGCGTGGTCTTGGTTAATGACGGTGATTGATGAATATCAAGCGGAGCAATCACTATGACCGGGATGTTAGCCAGTGTTAATAGTATTGTTGAAGCACGCTTGGTGTTGCAAGTTGGTGTCGATATTATCGACCTTAAACAACCCGAGCAAGGCGCTTTGGGGGCATTATCCTTAACGGATGTAAAAGCTATAGTGTCAGACGTTAATGGGCGTTGCCCCGTGAGTGCGACGATTGGTGATTTGCCCATGCAAGCTGAGTTGGTTTATAACGCGGTTAAAGCGATGGCAGAAACCGGTGTGGATTATGTCAAGATTGGTTTTTTCCCCGGAGGGGATTGGCAAGGCACTTTGGATAAACTTTCGAATCTAACCGCTCAACAGTACAAATTAATAGCGGTTTTATTTGCTGATACTCAACCGGACTTATCGATACTAACGGCTTTAAAAACAGCTGGATTTACTGGGGTTATGGTCGATACCATGGATAAAAACGGAGGATCATTAACTCAATTAATGCCTGAGCACTCAATAACGGCTTTTGTTAAGGAAGCTAAAGATCAGTCTCTGTTATGTGGTTTAGCGGGTTCACTGAGGTTGTCTGATGTAGACTACTTAATGCCTTATCAGCCTGATTACTTAGGGTTTAGAGGGGCTTTATGTCAAGCACACGAACGAGTAGGGCAGTTAAATAGAGAGGCTGTGATAGAGATTAAAAATTTAATTTCGCGTATAATTTGCCAGTAACTACCACTTATTTAAAAGATTTGGACCATGTCAATTAGCCTTAGAAAAATTACCCATCAAGTTTTAGTCGGCGATGTAAAGGTTGGAGGGGGTGCACCTATCGTCGTTCAATCAATGACCAATACGGATACCGCTGATGTAGCCGGTACCGTTAAGCAAATTATGGAATTAGCTAAAGCGGGTTCTGAGTTAGTCAGAATCACGGTTAATTCAGAAGAAGCGGCGCAAGCGGTGGCTGAAATTCGTCAGACTTTAAATGATAATGGCTGTACTGTTCCTATCGTAGGTGACTTCCATTTTAACGGTCATAAACTCTTAGAAAAATACCCTGATTGTGCAGCGGCTTTAGATAAATATCGTATCAATCCGGGTAATGTCGGTCGTGGTAAAAGTCGTGATCCACAATTCCAACAAATGATCGAATTTGCTGTTAAATATAATAAACCCGTACGTATCGGTGTTAACGGCGGTAGTTTAGATCAGTCTGTTTTAACACGTTTATTAGATGAAAACAGAGCCTTAACGCATCCAGAACCCTTAGCGGCTGTAACGCGTAAAGCGATTGTATTATCTGCTTTAGAAAGCGCTGCAAAAGCAGAAGAATTAGGTTTAGGTAAAGACAAAATCATCTTGTCTTGCAAAATCAGTAATGTACAAGAGTTAATTAATATCTACCAAGATTTATCGAGCCGTTGTGATTATGCCTTGCATTTAGGTTTAACCGAAGCGGGTATGGGGTCTAAAGGTATCGTGTCATCAGCTGCGGCTTTATCAGTATTAATGCAACAAGGCATTGGCGATACCATTCGTATTTCTTTAACACCCGAGCCCGGTGGAGCAAGAACGCAAGAAGTGGTTGTTGGCCAAGAAATTCTTCAAACCATGGGCTTTAGATCATTTACACCGATGGTTATTTCTTGCCCAGGTTGTGGTCGTACCACCAGTGATTATTTCCAAAAGCTGGCGATGGACATTCAAACTTATTTACGTGATCAAATGCCGGTATGGCGTTCGCAATATCCAGGTGTTGAAACGATGGAAGTTGCAGTAATGGGCTGTGTAGTTAACGGTCCGGGTGAAAGTAAAAACGCGAATATTGGTATTAGTTTACCGGGTACGGGTGAATCGCCTGTTGCACCTGTTTATGAAGACGGTGAGAAAACGGTAACCCTTAAAGGCGATAGAATCGCTGAAGAGTTCCAAGAAATCGTGCAACGTTATATAGAAACACATTACGCGCCTTAATAGCTTGCTAGTTTTGGTAAAAAAGCCCCTTGATGATTGAAGTAGACACTTCTCACAAGGGGCTTTTTTATGGATGATATTTTATAATTCCCTTTTTGTAGCCTAGACAAATGGATTTTTTAAGGTAAGTTTACGTTGGGTAGATGCACTATCCAGTTGGGTTTATAGCATTAATAAATATAATTTAAGAGGAGGTGATGATGGGTCCGTATTATCAAAAAACAGCTCAAGGGGTAGGTGGTCTCGTGGAGACTTTGTATGACAACCCTATTTTAATTATTTTATTTGTAGTGGGTGTGATTGGCTTAGGTGCTTGGCTTTGGCGTAGTGCTAAGTAATAATGAGTCAAACACACTCGCCTTCTTTATCAAACAAGGCGTTACTGTCTTGGCTTAACAGCCAATCAGCATCGGGTTTATTAGTCCCCTTCTTAACTTTGTTTGATAATGAAGCATTTTACGTATTGGATAGTCAGCAACAGGTGCTGTATTGGAGTTTAGGTGTTGAGCAGTTAACGGGGCTTAATGCTGATGATGTTGTAGGTAAACCATGTGTATCTATTTATAGCGTTAAGGATGATGCTATTGATAATTCGTATTTAATCAATATCACTATGCCAGAGGGAAGTACTACCCAGGTGCGTCAATTTGTTGAAGTGCTTAAGGATGACACCTCGGGCATTAATGCTTATGTGGTCCGGCTAACTCAAACGGTTAAAAATAGCTTTTCATCCACTCAACTAGAGTCTTCTAGTGATAGTTTTCAAGGGCTCATTAGCCGTTCACCGGCTATGCAAGCTGTATTTCAAATTATTGAGAATGCGGCAGAAACGACAGCAACCGTTTTAGTGAGAGGGGAAAGTGGTTCGGGCAAAGAGCTCGTGGCAAAAGCCATTCATGATTTAAGTGGCAGACGATCTGCTCCTTTTTTAGCCATCAATTGTGCCGCGTTATCAAGCAGTCTATTAGAAAGCGAATTGTTCGGTCATGTGCGAGGTGCTTTTACAGGCGCTATAAAAGATCATCATGGTCTATTTCATAGAGCCCAAGGCGGCACTTTATTTTTAGATGAAGTCGCCGAGTTGCCGTTAGAGTTACAAGCTAAATTATTGCGCGTTATTCAAGAAAGAAACTATATTCCAGTCGGTGGTGATAAATCGATCAGTGTGGATGTGCGTATTGTGGCAGCCACGCATAGGTCTTTGCGAGAAGAGGTTAAGCAGGGGCATTTTCGTGAAGATTTAATGTATCGCTTGAGAGTGGTGCCCATATTCTTGCCGCCTTTACGAGAGCGCAGAGAAGATATTGGTCTGTTATTATGGCATTTTATAAAGTTGCATAATGCCGATAACTTTAGACATATTGAAAAGATTGAACCGCAAGCGATGCGTACCCTATTGGATTATAGTTGGCCCGGTAACATTAGAGAATTACATAATGTTGTGGAATATGCTTTTGCGGTGGGCAGAGGTACTGTGTTACGGAGTTCTGAGTTGCCTCCTGAGTTTAGAGAGCCAAAGCCCATTAATGTAGGCTATGCCGTTAAACCCTCTTTTTATCAGCCTCTTAGTCCAGATCAAGAACGAGAGGCTATTCAAAAAGCGTTAGAAACAACTTATGGAAGAGTGAGCCCGGCTGCCGCTATAGTGGGTATGAGTAGGGCGACCTTTTGGCGTAAGCGTAAATTGTATGGGGTATAAGTGACTCTTTGGTTAATATCTAACTTGTAGGTGTTTGTGTAGAAGCTGCATCAGTGTTTTTTTGAGTTGTTGGCGTTCTACGTTTGCCAATGTTCTTTTTATCTCTGAGTCTTACTTTTACTTTTTCTGTGGTGTCTTTTTTCTTGGTTTCTTTTTTCTTAATGCCTGCGGCTTTTCCAGAGGCTTTGAGTTTTTTAGGGCCTTTATACTTCCCTTCTAATGCTTTGATAGTCCGGCGTTTAAATGATTGTTTTAAGAAACGCTCTATGCCAGACATTAAGTTCCATTCTGTGCTTTTAACCAAGGCAACCGTGACACCGAGCGCATCAACACGACCCGTTCTCCCAATGCGATGAATATAGTTGATGCCATTTCTTGGGACATCAAAGTTGATAACTAAGTTAATGCCTTCTATATCCAAGCCTCTAGCGGCTAAGTCGGTGGCTATCATAATTTTAACTTCACCGTTTTTATACAGTTCCATCATACGATTACGGTCTTTTTGATCCATTTCGCCATGCAATACACCAACACGTAATTTCTGACCACGAAGGGGTCCGCGCAAAGCATCTGCTTGTAATCGGCTATTGGTAAATACCAGCGCTTTGTCATATTGATCATTGAGTAACAACCATGCTAAGAGTTTTTCTTTATGGTCGTTATCATCCGCAACTATGATTTGCTGTTCAATATTACGATGGCCATCATGTAAGGTATTCAGTGCCACTATCTCATGATTAGTGAGAAGTTTGTCGGCCATTTTAATAACGCCAAAATGGGTTAACGTGGCAGAGAATAATAGCGTTTGTCTCTGTTTATTACAGCTATTAGCAATATGTAAGACGTCTTCACTAAAACCCATGTCTAACATGCGATCCGCTTCATCTAAAATGAGGGTTTCAAGATGTGTAAAGTTAGGCGTTTGTTGTTCCATTAACTCCAGTAAACGTCCTGGCGTCGCTATAACGATTTCAGTATTTCTGCGTAACATATTTTGTTGCAGTCTAAAATCATCCCCCCCTGTAATAATGCCAACTCTGAGATCAGTAAATTGGATCAATTGTTGACATTGATTAAAGATTTGTTGGGCAAGTTCACGCGTGGGGGCCAATATTAATGCCCGAGTGCCTATGGTTTTACAAGGCACACTCATGAGGTTCTGTAGCGTGGGTAGTAAGAATGCGGCTGTTTTACCACTGCCTGTTTCAGCACTCACTAATAAATCTTTATATTCTAAAGCCAGAGGTATCGTTTTTTTCTGAACAGGCGTCGGTACATCAAAGCCCATTTTCTTAATAGCTTTTAGTAGTGGCTCAGCTAAGGACAGGTTGATAAAAGAGAGTGGGGTTTCAGGTGAGGTTTCTTGCATGGGCCTTATTGAATGGAGAATTTAGTGCGGACGATAAAAATCAGAATGGGTATTATTATAAGTGTTTTGACTGTATGGCATGATTTAATCTCAGTATATTGCTATTCCGATGATAGATGTTAAGCTTAAAGCGCATTTTTACTTATTTAAGGCCCCATTATGATACCGATTAGAGATACGGCTCCTTGTCATTCAACTCCTTATGTAACATGGACAATTATGTCGATATGTATTGGCATTTTTATCGGTATGAAGTTAATGCCCGATCAGGCCGCTATTACTTTGTTACACCAATACGGGATGGTGCCCGCGCGATATTCAGGCGTGTCAACAGAGTTGCCTTTCGATGGTTATTTGTCCTTTGTGACTAATTTGTTTTTGCATGCGACATGGACTCATCTTTTGGTCAATATGTGGTTTATGTGGATCTTTGGCGATAACATTGAAGATAGAATGGGGGGGTTACGTTTTTTATGCTTTTATTTGATCTGTGGCGTCTTCGCGACCCTCTTACAATGGTATTTTGATCCTACGCTTGAAATTCCTGTTATCGGTGCCTCGGGTGCTATTGCAGGCGTGTTAGCGGCTTATTTCTTTATGTATCCTATGGAACAAGTGATAGTGTTTTTTCCACCCATGCTTTTCAATGTGCCAGCGATTGCTTTTTTAGGGTTATGGGTTTTATGGCAATTACATAATGCAACGACAGCGATAATATTTGGAGACTCTCATATCAATGTAGCATGGTGGGCCCATTTAGGCGGATTTGTTGCCGGAGGTATAATATATCGGCTGTTTCTTAAAAAGAAATATGAAGTTTTTTAATGTCTTTAAGGTATAATTTCACGCTTCAAAAGTAGGCCTATTCGGCAAGATAAATGGGGTCAGTAAGGTTTACTGATATAAAAGCCTCTTACAGTAATTAGGAAATTGAAAGTATTTATGAAAAAAGTTAATGTTGCGTTGGTTAGACTTCTTCAATTTGTAGTGTTTGTATTATTTACATTTTTTGTAATTGCATATTTTGGCGCTATCGTTTTATTGCCACTTGATGCCATTGCTTTACTCATTAAATTGTTAGGTGTTGTTGGCCTACATGGATTTATCGGTGCTCTAGTTGCCATCCCTGTGGTAGGTTATTTATGCTTAATCGTTTATAAAACTCCCGGTTTAAGCAAGATGATCGTTGATAACGGCGTTGAGCTTGTTAAAACAGGCAAAGTAAAAGTAGATGCATTTAATGAAATAATTATGGCGGCAAAAGCATAATCTTTCACTAGACCAAACAAAAAAGGGGCTGTAATCATCGATTACAGCCCCTTTTTTATGTTATCGAATATGGTTATGAAGGATGTTCTAGTCTTTAAATTGCTTATTGATAAAGTGGGCAATATCTTTTATTTCATCTATACAGACTGAATGTTCCATTAAGTAGTCATGCCATTCAATAGCGTAATTAGCGTCATTCAATGTATTAAAAACATTTTTTCCGGATTCAATATTAACAATTGAATCTAGCATTCCATGGGCCATAAAGATCGGTGTGCTTTTAGGTGTTGTCAGTTCATTGATGGTTGGAAAATACGTAGAGAGGGCAACAATCCCGGCTAGATTGTGTTTACTCGTTAGACCTGCATGCAGCGCGATAACGCCACCTTGTGAGAAGCCTGCTAATAATATATTTTCAGCGGGGATGCCCTTTTCTAATTCATTATCAATCAGTGTATGGATTGTGTTTGCAGACTCATGAATGCCATTGATATCCACCTTACGTTCTAGCGTTCTTTCTAATATGTCGTACCAAGCTCTCATTTCGGCCCCCCCATTAATGGTAACGGCTTGAATGGGTGCGTTAGGAAAAATAAAATGTGTGTGATCTTGAACGCTAAGATGTAGTTCAGGCACTAAGCCTTCAAAGTCATGGCCATCCGCACCTAAGCCATGCATCCAAATAATTGAGTATTTATGAGTTGATTTTGGCTTAATTTCAACCGTGCTAAGTGTCGAGTGCATGTAATTTTCCGTGAATTAATGAATAAATAACCAGGCGCATTCGTTAATACTGAATACAATACTTGTTTGTAATAGTATATAGAATTAATCTTGATGTTAATCGAAATTATAGTTAGTTTAAAAGGTCTCTAATCTTTATGTTTCACATTGTTTTATTTGAACCTGAGATACCTGCAAATACAGGGAATATCATTCGCTTATGTGCAAATACTGGCGCACAATTACATCTTATTGGGCCACTGGGTTTTGAGTTAGATGATAAGAAATTAAGACGTGCGGGCTTGGACTATCATGAATGGGTTGCGGTTAAAGTCCATTCTTCTTTCGATGCGTTTCAAGAGGCTGTAAAACCCAATCGGCTTTTTGCATTAACAACTAAAGGCACGCGCATTGTGAGTGAAGTTGAATTTGTAGACGGTGATGCCTTTATATTTGGCCCTGAGACACGAGGTCTTCCAGCACCTATGTTACAAGAGATGGGTGAAGAGCACTGCCTATACTTGCCCATGCAAGCAGCAAGTCGTAGTTTGAATTTATCGAATACCGTGGCTATTGTATTGTATGAAGCTTGGCGACAAGTGGATTTTACGGGTGCTTTTATAAAAAGTGGCTCTATATGATTTATAGTGGGTGGCACTATATAATAAGATAATGAATAGTGAAACTTTATTTAGCATGGCTTTAGGCTTGCATACACCTTGGCAAGTCAAAGACGTGAGCTTTTCTGCCGATGAC
>Ga0214182_1000026_pt1 | contig 79164 bp, 88 predicted proteins | sample TroBogEpilimnion_8_FD_153020 | JGI IMG/M metagenome (GOLD analysis project Ga0214182, IMG submission 153020) | Freshwater microbial communities from Trout Bog Lake, WI - 14NOV2007 epilimnion | ecosystem: Environmental > Aquatic > Freshwater > Lake > Epilimnion/Euphotic zone | place: Trout Bog... | reverse complement strand
AAATGCAGGTGAGTGATTTCTTCTTGCTCTTCTTATCATTTTTCTGATCCATTCTTATGTCCTCTCGGACTTTAAAAGGTAACAGATTTTCACTTATAGCATTGTTCAAATTTTCGGTGCCAGCTCTCGTTCCGCCAGGCGCTAAAGATCCTGTTTTAAAGGGAGTTAGTCTAACGATTGAGGCGGGTGATTTATTAGGTGTAATTGGGCCTAGTGGCGCTGGAAAGTCAACATTTGTAAGAGCTCTTTTAGGTGTATGGCCAACATCAAGTGGAACGGTTCGGCTCGACGGAGCAGAAGTTTCTCAATGGAGTCGTGATGCATTAGGTCCACATGTCGGGTATTTGCCACAAGATGTCGAATTATTTGAAGGCACAATTAGTGAAAACATCGCACGTTTTGGAGAGGTTGACGCAGAAAAAGTAGTTGAAGCAGCAAAAAGAGCAAATGTACATGAGCTTATTCTTCAATTATCGGAGGGCTATGATACTGTCATTGGGGCAAGTGGAGGAATATTATCCGGAGGACAGCGACAAAGAGTTGGATTAGCTCGAGCGCTGTATCGCAATCCAGTCTTGGTGGTTTTGGATGAGCCTAACTCAAATTTAGATGAACAAGGAGAGTTGGCTTTAGGAAACGCCTTACAAATAATGAAGCGAAATAATGTAACAGTTATTTTGGTTACTCATCGTCAAAATGTATTAACGCATGTGGACAAATTATTGTTGCTTAACGATGGAAAATTAGCTGTATATGGTCCACGCGATCAAGTAATTGCCCATCTACATCAAGCTCAACAGGTAAGCATGGCGAATGTTTCTTCAAACTCTTAAGCAAAAATAATCATGATGAATCAACAAAACAAATCAATTTCTGGGGATATTTTTGCTCAGACGGATGATAAGCCAATACGTGTTATTGGGTTGTTAGTGTTGCTGAGTACTTTTGGCTTTTTTGGCATTTGGGGTTATTTTGCCCCGATTGATGGTGCAGCTATGGCGCCTGGCGTTGTTACTGTCAAATCACATAGAAAAACAGTACAGCATTTGGATGGTGGGATTGTAAGTCAATTGATTGTTAAAGAGGGCGATATTGTTAACGAAGGAGACTTATTGTTGACTTTAGATGGCACTGAAAATAAAGCTCAATTAGAAATTGCTAGGGGGCAATTTATTACGTTAGTCGCACAAGTGGCAAGGTTAGAAGCAGAAAGGGATGGCGCTAAAGCGGTGCAATACCCAGCCTCTCTTGAAGATGTAAAGGATGATCGCATTGAAGAAGCTAAAAAAACAGAAGGGCAGCTATTTGTGGCGCGAAGAAATGCACATCAAGGTGAAATGGAGGTCTTAACCCAAAGGATAGGGCAATTGAATTCTAAAATTGACGGTTTTAAGAGTCAACGAGTCAGTAAACAAGCATTAGTTGCTTCTTATAGTGAAGAAGCAGGCGATTTAAAAGAGTTATTGGCTCAAGGGTTTGCCGATAAACAAAGATTAAGAGATACCGAGCGAAGTTTTATGCTCAATAGCGGCGAAGTGGCTTCATTAACTTCAGAAATTGCATCAGCTCAAATACAAGTTGGTGAAGCTAAGTTAGAAATATTGCAATTAGAAAAGAAATTTCAAGAAGAAGTTTCTACTAAACTGAGCGAGGCCCAAACCAATTTGTATGATGTCAACCAACGCATGTTAGCGACTAAAGATAAAGTGGTGCGTATTGATATTAAAGCCCCTGTATCGGGACGAGTGATGGGCTTGGATGTGCATACTATTGGAGGGGTCATTCTGCCCGGTCACCCTATATTAGATATAGTGCCACAAAAAGAAGAGTTAATTATTGATGCTAAAGTTAATCCTTTAGATATTGATAGAGTCTCAGTAGGCTTGGTGGCAGAGGTGCGTTTTAGTGCATTCACTCAAGCACTAACGCCTGTGATTGAAGGCAAAGTAATTACTTTGTCTGCTGATAGTCTGACTGAGGATAAAACGGGAGCAACTTATTACCGAGCGTTGGTTGAATTAACACCTGAAAGTCTCAAAAAAATGACACATCTTGAATTAGTTCCAGGCATGCCTGTTGAGGTTTTAATTAAAACAGGTGAGCGTACTGTATTTCAATATTTAACTAAGCCTATTCATAATGCATTTGCGCGTGCCTTTATAGAGGATTAAGGCAAATGTTAAATTTAAAAAATGTATTATTAGCGGCTCTCATTACGGGTTCCTCTCAGGTAAATGCCGATGATCTCCTATTAATTTATCAACAAGCTTTACAAGAAGATCCGCAGTTAAAGACGGCGGAGTTTAAGGTTGAAGTGGGTGCTTCACAAAAAGGTCAAGCCTTGGGTCAGTTATTGCCTCAAGTGAGTGCGACAGGTAATTTGTCTGCTAATAAGCAAGTAGGATACATTGCGCCAAAAAGTAATACGAGTTATTCAGGTACACGCTATTATATTTCGTTAACGCAAAGTGTCCTTGATTTTGCAAAATTTTGGGAATGGCGCAAGACTCAAGAAGTTGAAAATCAATATGCATCAGAATTGGTTGAAGCTCAGCACGGATTGATCTTTAATGTTGTTCAGAGATATTTTGGTGTCCTAGATGCCCAAGACCAGTTGTATTTAAGTCAGCAAGAAAAGCAAGCGACTGAAAACGAGTTAGAGCAAGTAAAAAAACAATTTGCTAAACAACTTATTAAAATAACAGATCTTTATGAAGTCGAGGCACGATTAGATCAGATTAAGGCGGATGAAATTCAAGCAGAGAGTAGTTTGATTATTGCAAAACAGTCATTGAAAGAATTGACTAATAATGCCCCTGCAAATTTAGATAAGTTGCGTGAAAGTGTTGACTATAAAGAGCTTGAAGGTAACCTAGACGACTGGATCGCTGTAGCAAAGAGCGAAAATCCCATATTAGCGTCTCAATTAAGTGCAGTAGAAGCGGCTAAAGATAATTTATCAGTACAGAAATCTAGATATTTGCCTGTAGTCGATTTACAGTTAAATTATAACGATTCAAATACAGGGTATCAAAGTACTCAAACACCGGTTTATCAAACAGAAATTGCCGCTCTAAATGTTACGGTGCCTATTTTCACAGGAGGAACAACTACCCATCGAATGTATGAGGCACAAAGTCGATTAGCGATGAGTAATGAAGAAAATGAAGCTAAAATTAGGGCATTAGTTAAAGAAACAAGCGATGCTTTTTCGGCTTCTAATGCAAATGCACGGCGAATAAAGGCAGCAGAAAAAGCATTATATTCGGCAGTTAAATCTAGGGAGGCTATGCAAAGTGCCCTTAAGTTTGGAGTTGAGACAGTTGCTGATTTGTTAAGAGCTCAACAGGTTGAATATAAAGCTAAAAGAGAGTTTTCAAGATCAAAGTATGATTATATTATAAATCGTACGCGGTTTTTAAAGGCTATCGGTGCTATTAATGAAGAAAACTTACAAGAAGTTAATGGATGGTTGGTTAAGTAACTTGAGTCCAATTACTTCGAATGATCAACATAATTGGGCTATTTTGTAGAATTAGAGTTTTAAATGCTTAACTTCTGCTTGATTCCAAATAGCGTCAATGAAATCTGCGTCCATGGATGGCATACCGTCTTTAATCCATTGGACCAAAATTTTAGCAATATTGGGATAGCTGATACGAATGGCTTGGTCTGCTTCTAAAAATTGTTCAATCACAGAGACTTCAAGATTATCCATGGTTAGTCCGTAGCCTAATTCTTTTAATGCCGCTGCGTTAGAGATTTGTTCCATTTGAGCATGTAGCGGTTTAGCTAAAATTTTCTTACCGAGTTGTAAGGATTCGCTTGCTAGTTCAAACCCAGCATTACTGATAATACCTGCGCAGTCATATAAGTCTTTTTGAAACTGATTCCGAGATAAAGGATTACAAATAATATGAGAGTAAGGTGAAGGTGATACTTCGGGTGAGTATAAGAAAAAATCATATTCCTTATAAGGCGCTAAAAGCTCAATGACTGTTCTTTGGTCTTCAAAAGGCAAATAAACAATAATTTTATTTTTGATAATGTTTTCTGGAATTTCAGGTGTTTCAATAATAGGTGGCAAAATAGGTTGGCCAAAATGATGCCAATGTAAACCTATCCCTGTATTAGCCGGTGCAAAATATTTCATAACTTGGTTTGCAACAGGATCAGAACCTTTTCTAGGAATTTTGTGATTAAAAGCATATTGATGACCTATGCCTAAAACGTGTTTTTTTTGTTGTCTTGCCGCCCATGCTGTTACCGGTTCAAAATCACTAATTACTTGGTCATAAGCACTTAAATCGAGTGTTTTAATATCGTGTATTAAAGTACGTGGTTTGGCTTCTAATGCAGTTTTTAGATAACTCACTTCACCTTTATTTGTATTAAAAGTAAGGCCAGAGCGAATTTGATAGTTATTAAAGATTTCCATATCAAAGTATTTATCGGCAGGTCTGCCCGTGAATTGAAACTTAACCTCAATACCCGCTTCATAGAGTTCTTGCGCCATCACTCTTGCGCGCGTGATATGACCATTACCCGTTCCTTGTACACCGTAAAAAATTTTCATATTTGACCTATATATCCTAAACAAAAAATGGCAGTACTCATTCCTAAAATAGAACCGACTAAGGTATCCGTAGGAAAGTGCACGCCTAGCACAATACGAGAACAACCCACTAAAGTTGCCCATATATAAAAGGGAATTATTAACGTAGGAAAATAATGACTGAGTAGTGTTGCCATCATAAAGGCGGCAGAAGTGTGTCCAGAGGGGAAGCTAAATTTATCTGATGGTTTAATAATACTACGGAAGTTTTGGAGTGCAGCTTCAGGACGATTACGTTTTAAGCCATTTTTTAGGATGAAATAAATAGTTCTTTCTGTTAAGAAGGCGAGTAAAACAGCATGTAAAAAAGGGCTTTCAATCCCTTCATGTAAAAGTAAGGCTCCAGCAATTAATACATAGAGGGCACCATCACCTGTTTTTGAAAGATAGCGGCTTGTTAGTGTCAAGGCGCTATGAATGCGAGTATTAATTAACCAAGTAAACATAAATACATCGTATTTATGGATAGAATAGAGTAGTTTCATAGCATATCCTCGTAACTTAAAGAATCAAAGTGTGCTTTCGATTACCCACTGATCACACGCTTTTTTACATTTTCATGACAAAGATTAAAGCTCTTCTGTGACAACTTGGTTAAGGTTTCTTTAAGATTGTGTTACATGTGTGTTTAAAAGCTAAGTGAGATAAATTATCCACCTTGGCTTACATATTAAAGCTATGTTTTCGTATGTTAAAATAAGCCTTGATTAGATTTTGGTGTTGAATGATTAGCAAAAAGAAGATTTTTAATAGGCTGCCTATTGTGCTTTTGATTTTATTAATGGCAGTCAGTATTTTTATAATTTATGCCGCGCCTTTTAAAGAATTGCTTAGTCAAAGTCATCATATTAAAAATGGTTTAGCTGAAACAGGAAATGCGGCATCTATTATCTTTTTATTGGGTGCTGCATTTTTAACAGGCATCGGTGTTCCGCGTTTGATACTTTGTAGTTTGGCAGGCGCTGTTTTTGACTTTAAATTAGGCATTTTATTAAGTCATTTAGCTACCATAATGGGTGCTTATCTATCTTTCGTTGTTGCACGTTGGTTAGGCCGTGCATCTATTCAGAAAAGATTTCCAAAAATTATTGCGCTCACTCAATCTTCTCAGATCTCCGGTTGGTATTCTGTGTTCTTGATGAGGCAATTGCCTATTAGTGGTTTATATAACAGTATTTTATTGGGGCTTAGTACGGTTAATCATCTAAACTTTTTGATAGGTACTTTTATTGGATTTTTACCGTTGGGTGTTACGGCAACATTAGTGGGGGCGGGTGTTATACAAGCAGATTTAGCCACTATTGCAAGATACCTTGCAATAGCCGTCTTTACTTTCTATTTATTGCCTTTGTTCTTAAAATATATGCTAGCTCAGTGGCGCATTAAAAATCCCTAAGCTAGCAGTTGCGTTATACTGCTAAACTTTTACTGGCTACTTCATAAACATCTTTAGACACATTTTCTGTAGCAATAATACGTTCTAATTGTGCCTTCATTGAAGATTGTCTGTTGGTGTCATAGCGTCGCCATACCGTTAACGCATTTAGCATACGCGAAGCCACTTGAGGGTTTAAGGTATTTAAAGCAATGATTTGATCCCCTAAAAACTCATAACCTTGTCCATTTGCAGCATGAAAATGTAAAGGATTTGCCTGACTAAACGCACCGATTAATGACCTTACTCGGTTAGGATTTTTAAGATCAAAGGCAGGATGATTTAATAAGCTTTGTACCACATTAAACGTATCAGCGTTAGGGCAAGAGGCTTGTAAGCTAAACCACTTATCAATGACCAAAGCCTCATTTTGCCATTGCTGATAAAAATTGGCTAAGCAAGTGGCTTTAGTTGGGTGATTATGATGCACAATAACCGATAAAGCCGCCATTTGATCGGTCATGTTTTTAGTGGTATTAAATTGCTGCTCTGCCCATTCATAAATGCTGACTTGAGCTAATTTACCTAAATAAGCGAGGCAGACATTTTTAATGCGTCTACGACCAATCGCTCCAGCATCAAACTGTCCAGATTCTTCACGATTATTCTCAGCGTAAAGGGTTTTAAACTGAGACTCTAAAAGTGTTGCTAAAGAGGTTAACACAAACTCACGGGCGGTATGAATGGCCTCAACGTCAACCACAGCCATTTGTTCACCTAGATAGGTTTCAGAAGGTAAGGTTAATAGTAATGACAAATAAGATAAATCCTCCCAAGATTGTTCTAGTAATTGTTTAAACGCTTTAACAATAATAGGGTTGATTTGTAAAGGGTGATTATTTTGTACATCGGCTATCAAATCAGCAATAATCTGTCCTGCTAATTGTTGACCCGCCTCCCAACGATTAAAGGTATCTGTATCGTAGCTTAATAAAAAGGCAAGCTCTTCAAGACCGCGCTCCATGACTAATTTAACCGGTGCAGAGAAACCACGTAATAACGACACTACGGGTTGTGTATTTAGATTTTCAAAGACGAACGTTTGTTCGGCTTCAGTTAACTCTAAGATCACTTGTTCACTGACAGTTGAGTTGCCTTGTAATTGACAGTTGATTTTAGCGCCGTGATTATTAATTAAGCCAACAGCAATAGGGATGTGTAAAGGGGCTTTATGATCTTGGCCTGGTGTAGGTGGGCAGTATTGTTTAATGTTTAAAGTGAGTGTTTGACTTTTAAGGTCGTAAGCTTGTTGTACGGTAATGACGGGTGTACCTGCTTGTTCATACCATCGACGAAACTGCCTTAGATCAATATCATTGGCTGCCTCCATCGCATTAACAAAGTCATTACAGGTGACTGCTTGGCCGTCATGGCGAGCAAAGTATAAGTCGCAGCCTTTTCGAAAACCTTCTGCTCCTAATAGGGTATGGATCATACGCACTATTTCTGCACCTTTCTCGTATACGGTTAAGGTATAGAAGTTATTAATTTCTATATAGGTATCAGGGCGAATCGGGTGGGCCATTGGGCCAGCATCTTCTGCAAATTGGCGAGTTCTCAAATTAATGACATCTTCGATGCGCTTAACAGCTTTAGATGTACGGTCACCAGTAAATTCTTGATCACGAAATACGGTAAAGCCTTCTTTTAAACTGAGTTGAAACCAGTCTCGACAGGTCACACGGTTTCCAGTCCAGTTATGAAAGTACTCATGACCAATTACACCTTCAATATGCTCATAATCAAAGTCGGTTGCCGTATCAGGTCGGGCTAAGACGAATTTAGTATTAAAAACATTGAGGCCTTTGTTTTCCATAGCTCCCATATTAAAGTGGCCTACTGCCACAATCATGTATAAGTCTAAGTCATACTCTAAGCCATAGACTTCTTCATCCCATTGCATCGCATTTTTAAGCGATTGCATGGCATGGTCGCATTTATCTAAATCATGTTTTTCGACAAAGATTTGTAAACTAATCGTGCGACCTGATTGCGTCACAAAGTGATCTTCAATACATTCAAGTTCACCAGCGACTAAGGCAAATAAATAACAGGGTTTATTAAAAGGATCTTCCCATGTCACCCAATGTTGATTGTTTGGTAAATTTCCTTGAGCGATTTTATTACCATTTGATAAGAGTACCGGATAACGTGTTTTATCTGCCGTTAAAGTGGTAGTGAACTTTGTCATCACATCGGGCCTATCCAAAAAGTAAGTAATCTTTCTGAAACCTTCTGCTTCGCATTGTGTGCATAACATGCCGTTGGAAAGGTATAGGCCTTCTAATGCTGTATTGGCTTTTGGATTGATGGTATTTTCGATCGTTAAAACAAATTCACGTTGGTGTGGCACTGTGTGAATGGTTAGAGATTCAGCGGTTAGTAGGTATTCTTGCTCATTTAGTTCGGTGTCATCATCATTAAGAATAATGCGCACTAAGTTTAGATTCTCACCTAATAATACCAGCGGTGCATCACCTGTTTGACTGTCTGGATTTTTATATAAGACCAATTTTGAGACAACTTGCGTATGATCTTCGTCTAAATAAAAGTTTAAATCAACATGTTTAATTAAATAATCAGGAACCGTGTAATCTTTTAAATATATAGTTTGTGGATTAGCGTTGCGCATGGTTATACCTATTGTGATGTTGTTTTTGTGCGGCATAAATAGAGAGTAATGCCCACGCTACGATAAAGCTAATACCTCCTATGGGGGTTAGCATGCCCAGTTCTTTAATACTTAAAAGCGCCAACAGATAAAGACTACCGGAAAACAGTAAAATGCCAAAAAACATGAATCTACCAGACCATGCAATGAGTTTGGATTCTTGATCTTGTTGATGTACAAAGCTAACGCCAATTAATCCCAATGCATGCCACATTTGATAGTTAACAGCGGTTTGATAAGTCACCATATGTTCTGGGCTTAAAATGTCCTTTAGGCCATGTGCGCCAAAGGCCCCCAGCGCGACGGCTAACAGGGCGCTCATGGCCCCAAGAAATAAAAATATAGATCTCATCTTATTTTTCTAAGAGTCTAGGCATTAATTGCACAAGGTTACAAGGTTTAGTTCTATGATCTAGTTGGTCTTTTATTAACAGATCCCATGCGGTTTTACATGCTCCAGAAGAGCCAGGTAAACAAAACACATAAGTTCCATTAGCAACCCCAGCCACCGCTCTGGATTGGATGGTAGAGGTTTTAATATCTTGATAAGACAGCATTCTAAACGTCTCACCAAAACCATCTAATACTTTATCCAACAGAGGGATTACTGCTTCGGGTGTACCATCTCTACCTGTTACACCCGTCCCCCCCGTACTAATAATCACGTTAACGGCATCGCTAGCAATCCAGTTTGAGACATACGCTCTAATTTGGTACATGTTGTCTGGTACGATTAGCTTCTCTATGACTAAATGGCCAGTCTCGGTGATTCTATCGACTAATAATTTGCCAGACGTATCATCGACCTCAGTTCGGGTATCAGAGACTACTAATACAGCAATATTTAAAGGGATAAATTGTCTTTCTGTAGGTATATTCATAATCTTATCTTAACACAACAAAGAAACCATCTTGGCCACGCTGAATGTTGATGACTAATGGCGTATTGGGGTCAACCACCTTTTGTAATTCTTCCAGATTATGGACCCGATAGCGATTGGCAGAAATGATGATGTCGCCGGGTCTTAGGCCGATTTTCCAAGCGTAAGATGAGGCCTCAATTTTACTAATATTAACGCCTTCTATCTGATCTTTAGGCTTAGCAGTCAAGACAGTATCTTTTAATAAGTGGTGTAATTTTTCACCGGCAATATGAGGTATTTCTTGTTTACCAATGGTTGCAACCACTGAGCGTTTTTCATTACCGCGATAATAGTCAATCGTGACGCTATCGCCCACTTGTAATAAGCCCACAATATTTCGAATATCTTGGCTGTTTTTTACCGGCTTTTCATTGGCGGCAACAATAATATCTCCTGGTTCTAAGCCAGCTTTTGCCGCAGGAGAATTGCTTTCAATATGATTGATGGCGGCACCGTGTTTATTTTCAAGATTAAATGCGTTGACTAATTCGGGCGTTAAGTCTTGAGTGCTCACGCCTAATAAGCCACGTTTAACTTCACCATGTTTAACGAGTGATTCTTTAATAGGCATAATCATATTAGTCGGAATAGCAAAACCAATACCCACATTACCACCAGTGGGTGCCAGAATAGCGGTATTCATACCGACCAGCTCTCCACGTAAATTAACCAAAGCTCCCCCTGAGTTTCCAGGGTTAATAGAGGCATCGGTTTGTATAAAATCTTCATAACCTTCAATGCCAAGACCAGAACGCCCTAAAGCACTAATAATGCCTGAAGTTACAGTTTGGCCTAAGCCAAAAGGATTGCCAATAGCGACTACAAAATCACCGACTTTTATTTGACTGGAATCCGCTATGGATAACTGGGTTAAATTTTCCGCTGGAATTTTAATAATGGCAATATCTGCTTCGGGGTCAGTGCCAATTAATTCGGCATGGAGTTGACGACTATCAGTCAGCGTTACCATGATCTTATCGGCTTTATCAATGACATGATTATTGGTGAGCACTAAGCCCTGTTTGCTATCAATAATGACGCCAGAGCCTAGGCTATTCTTTTGTTGTTGGCGAGATTGTTTAGGCACATTAAAAAATTGCCTAAAGTAAGGATCTTGCATTAAAGGATTTTCGTTGACTTGAATATTAGTTGAGGTGGAAATATTAACGACGGCTGGCATGCTGCGTTCTAACATGGGGGCTAAAGAGGGTAAGGCTTGCCCCTCAGCAAACGGAGGTAAACCTGCCGCAGATGAATTAAAAGAACTTATTAAACCACCCGTAATAATTAATGTTAAACACAATTTTTTAAGTAAAGATGTATTCATAAAAGCGTCTCAGAATTTGTTAAATAAGTATGAGTGACAATATAAGTATAAAAAGGTTTAAAACAAGTCACGCTCCACACAAACTTATTCAAAAAAATGTAAATAACGGCCATAAAAAAAGGTGAGCGTATTAAGCTCACCTTTTTCTCCTAGCTAGAACGATACTAAAGTTTAAACTTTTGGCATTTGTCTTAATTTTTCTACTACTTTATCACCAAACTCAACGGTATTAATCATAGTAACACCTGTACCTGGTTTCGATAGATCCGCAGTTGAATAGCCATCCGCAAATACACTTTGCATAGCTGCCCATACATTTTTAGCTTCATCAGCCATATCAAAACTGTTTTCTAGCATCATAGCCACTGACCCAATCATTGAGTAGGGATTAGCGATGTTTTTGCCTGCAATGTCAGGAGCTGAACCATGTGAAGGTTCATAATAAGCTTTTTCTGGCCCTATACATGCGGAAGGCATTAAACCTAAAGAACCTAAAATACCACCGCCTTGGTCACTTAAAATGTCACCAAACATGTTTTCCATCACCATCACATCAAATTGTGTCGGTTTTAAGCACAGGTTAGTTGCCGCAGAATCCACTAGTTGATGGATCACTTGGACTTCTGGATATTCAACAGCCACTTCATCTAAAATTTCATTCCACAAGACGCTAGATTTTAAAACGTTACTTTTGTGGATGTTATGTAACACTTTTTTACGTTTATTGGCTAATTTAAACGCTTGATGCATAATTTGACGAATTTGATTTTCATCATATTCCAAGGTTTCTTTGACATAACGTAAACCTTGTTCGTTAATGCCGGCTTCTTTATTTCCAAAGTACAGCCCCCCCACTAACTCACGCACTATAATAATATCAATACCTTCACCGATAATTTCTGGTTTAAGTGGCGAAAAATGCGCTAACGCTTTAGGTAAAGAAACCGGACGGAAATTAGCATAAGTATTGTAACGACGACGCAAAGGTAATAAAGCTCCCCGTTCTGGTTGTTTATCGACGGGAATCTTTTTTGATTCTTCATGGCTTAAACCAATCGTGCCCTTAAGAATAGCGTCCGCTTTGTCACAAATATCAATAGTGGCTTGCGGGAAGGCATCACCACATTCAAAATACGCACACGCTCCAAAGGCAGCGGGCATCAATTCAAAAGTCACATCGTTACGTTCTTCAATTACCTTAAGTACTTTAATAGCTTCTTTAGTGATTTCTGGGCCTATACCGTCACCGGCAAGTATGGCGATTTTATAATTTTTCATGTCTTCCTATATATGGCTGATTACGATTTATGCACACGCAAGATAATACGGGGTATTTTACTTTATTTTTAAATGCTCAGCCGTAACAAAAAGAGCGGCATGCACTTATAAGGCTAAGTCTAGAAAAGTGGCAAAAGGTTAGTTTGAGTGGATTAGGTGCATGCTTGACCCTATGAATAAGACCAATACGTTACAATACGTCATCAAAAAACTAAGACTTAATAATCAATCACTGAGTTTAATTATGCGTTTAACGATCTTAAGATATCCTCTCTTTATATTTTATTTAGCGACACATTTAACGGGTTGCGCTAGCTTTGGTAAAGGTATCGCCGAAGCGGTTTTAGAAAAATCAAATGCAGAAGATACTCGCGTTTGTCAAGTAAAGGGTAAGCCCTTTGAAGGGATAGAGCCTAGTTTAGATAGGCCTCAGGCTAAGACTAAATTATTAATGGTGCATGGAGTAGGTGATCATTTACCCGGCTATGCCACAGAGTTTCAGGAGAAGTTGGCAAAAGAACTGAATCTGTCGGCTAAAGTGAGTAACTATAAAGAAATCCAACTGATGTCGTTTAGTGATCCTGATGAAAAGCTAGGTAATTTAAGGGTGACACGCTTACAAAACGCGGACAGTAGTAAAGAACTTTGGTTTTATGAATTAGCTTGGTCAGAAATAACGCGTGAGCAAAAAGCTTTATTATCTTTCGATAACTCAGGAGAGTATTCATTTCGCCGGGCAGAGGTGAATGAAATGCTCAAAAAGTTTAGCAACGACACTGGTCCGGATCCCATTATCTATTTAGGTAAAAGTAGAGAGTTAATTTTGCGCTCATTTGCACAAGCGGTGTGTTGGATGGGTAAAGATAAGTGGGATCAACTGCCCAAAGAAGGTCGTAATGGTTGTGATTTTAGTAATAGCCTCAATGAGAACTTTAAATATGATGATATCTTTTTTGTCTCTCACAGTTTAGGGAGTCGTATCACTATTGATGGCATCACGCGTATGGTGTCTTTACTGGAGCAACCTGAAAAAAAGACCACCTTACGTACTATTAACAATTTGAAGCGTGAAATTTTACAAAATAAGCATGTTCAGATTTTTATGCTTTCTAATCAACTTCCTATGTTACAACTGGGTCGAGAACTGCCTGAAGTCACAGGGAAAAAAGCCGACTATTGTTTACCAGGGAGTCCTAAATTTGGTTCACGCATGTTTAATGAAACTTCAATTATTGCCTTTAGTGACCCTAATGACCTATTAAGTTATGCCATCCCCCATGATTTTACAGAAAAATATTTAGATTCCAGATTGTGTGCCGAAGTCACCAATATTAATATCAATATTGCAAAGGTGTTTGATGCGTTTGGTATTGGTAAAATAGCTAATCCAATGGAAGCCCATAGTGGCTACCCAAAAGATAATCGGGTTATCGCCATGATTGCTAAGGGAATTGGTCATGCCCAAACAGCGCCTTTGGTAAAAGATCGTTGTGAATGGACAGAGACTACAGACTAAACATTACTCATAAAAAATACAGCAAATTGTTACCAGAATGCTCTAAAAGGTAAGACTTTTAGAGTAAACAGTATCCTTTTTAGAGTAAAAGGATATTAGTTTAAAGTAAACCTTATCTAGTTTGCTCTGAAAGGATACCTATTTAGAGCAAACAGACATTAAATTGCTCTAAAAGTCTTAAGGTTTAAGACAAACGAGTATACCTTTAACGTCAACAGAAAGACTTTTGTAGCAAACGGGTTCCAGTTTGTGGCAAAAGGGTTATTGTTTAAGCCATTTTATGCTTAAATCTTTACCGCAAGCAGGCAGGCAAAGTTAAACCACTGAAAGTAAGTGCCTATACGATCAAAGCCGGCTCTTTCAAGTAATTTATAGTTCTCATCTAAACGATAAGGGATTAAGACATTCTCAAGGGCTTCACGTTTACGCTGATTTTCTATATCGGTGTAATGACTTTGAGAGACTTTGAATTGTAGGTAATGATCAATATATAAGCGGTTTAAAACGGGATCATTCACTAGAATCTTTTCAGACAGTAAGACAATGCCACCTGGTTTAATGGATTGATAAATGTCTTTAAGTAATTGTTCTCTGCCAATAGGTCTAACGAATTGCAACGTCCAATTAAGAATAACAATGTTGCAAGTGGGTAAGGGTGGAAGATCACACAGGTCTGCGGTGATTAACTGGATTTTACCTTCCGCTATTTGGACTGATAATTTTTCTCTGGCCTTATCCAGCATAGATTCTGAATTGTCATAACCTATAAATTGGGTGTTAGCAGGACATTTTGGATGTCGAGTGAGATATTCTAAGGATGTGCCGGTTGAACAACCTAAGTCACACACAATGCCGCCCGTTTCGGGCAAAAAATCCATAATAAGGTCCGTTTGAATACGTTGCACTTCATCATAAAAAGGCACGCTTCTAGATACCATGTTATCAAAGACTTTCGCCACCTTTTCATCAAAGGCAAAGTCTTCGATTCGATTGATTTGCTGAAATACTCTATCTTGTTCGGTCATGGAGGGTAATGTTTGACGAGCTATAGACTAAGAATCATCAACCTGATCAGCTAGGGTTATTAATTGTTTAAGCAGTGTATCCAATTGTTCAGTCGTTTCTGCTCTTACCGTGGCATGAGCTACTTTACGGCCTTTGCGCGGAGTTTTGTCGTAAAGATGAACGTGTGTATTGGGGATAGCCAATATTTCTTCAGTACTTGAAACATTACCAATAAAATTGACCATAGCCGTTTTATTGACAGCGGTTGTTGCACCTAAAGGTAAATCAAGGATGGCACGGATATGATTTTCAAATTGGCTAGTCTCCGCACCTTCAATAGTCCAGTGCCCTGAGTTATGCACGCGGGGGGCAAATTCATTGGCGACCAGTTGGCCATTGACGTCAAATAACTCTAGCGCTAATACACCGACATAATCGAGTGCCTCTAATAATCGTGTTATATAGTCTTGCGCTTGTGTTTGAGCGGCATCTTTATCTAGACATTTAGCGACTCTTAAAATGCCCCCATTATGGGTGTTTTCAGATAAAGGATAAAATGCTATAGCTCCAGAAACACTGCGGGCAGCAATAATGGACACTTCTCTATTAAAAGGTACAAAGCCTTCTAAAACAGCCGGTGCACCCGCTAGAACGTCCCATGCAGAGTCCAAATCAGTAGCAGATTTAATTAGTGATTGACCTTTGCCGTCGTACCCCATCGTGCAACTTTTTAAAATCGCTGGATAGCCGATATGGCTAATAGCCGATTCTAAGTCTGCAAAACTATTCACAGGTGCGTAAGGCGCAGTAGGGATATTGATATCTTGAAAAAAAGCTTTTTCTTTTAAACGATCTTGCGCAATAGCTAAGGCTTTAGGTGCGGGATGTACTTGCGTATGTGAGGCTAGAAACTCTGCTACATCTGCGGGAACATTTTCAAATTCGTAGGTGACTACATCGGCTAGATCGGCCAGTTCTGCTAATAAGCGTGGATCATCATAAGCGCCGTGTAGGTGTTGACCCAAGTTATTTGCACAGGCATCTGCAGAGGGATCAAGAAAAATAAATTCTAAGCCTAATGGGTAGCCCGCTAAGGCAATCATTCTGGCCAGTTGACCGGCTCCTAAAATACCTATTTTCATAAAGATACCTTTCTAGGGTCAGAGTTCTCTAGTACTGTTTCGGTTTGTTCACTTCTAAAAGCATCAAGAGCGGCACGGTATTGATTATGTTTATTACTGATAATGGCCGCTGCTAATAGTGCGGCATTAATGGCGCCTGCTTTACCAATGGCTAATGTACCTACTGGAATACCTGCTGGCATTTGTACTATTGATAATAAGGAGTCCATGCCATTAAGGGCTTTGGATTGCACGGGTACACCTAACACAGGTAAGACTGTTTTGGCAGCTGTCATGCCCGGCAAATGTGCTGCGCCTCCTGCACCTGCAATAATGACTTCTAGGCCCTTAGCTTCGGCAGTTTCTGCATATTGGAAAAGTTTGTCAGGCGTTCTATGTGCTGACACTACTTCAACTTGATGAGGGATGCCAAGACGCTCTAACGTTTCAGCGGCAAAACACATTGTTTCCCAATCAGAGGTCGATCCCATAATGATGCCAACCAGTGCTGTCATTTATTACTCCTAAATAAAGGCTTTGAGTACAGTTTAGATGATTTAAAAGTTGCGTAGTATCGCATAAATGGGCCGATCATGTTTTCTTAAGCGTTTATGCCGTAGCATTATAAAATTTTACCCGATCACACTACTAGAACAACGCGTCATTAAATGATAAAGTTATTGGGATTTTAATAACAACACCCCATTTAATTGGGCTTTTAACCTAGGCGATATAGTTTATGAAACCATGTAAATTTAATAAAAGTTTAATTGTTGCTAGTTTAACTGGTTTAATGATTGCTTTAACGGTTGTGGGTTGTTCTGATTCAGATAAAGAAAAAGAGGTGGCAAAAGCCCCCGTTCATACTGTTTTCAATCCGTTTGATCATTCTAAAGATGAGCCGGTAACGCCGACTGAGAAACATAAGTTTCATGATGTGTTCGCTGCTCAATGCGTGGCGAGAGAGTTAAAAAACTCGGCTAATATAGAAGAAGATACCGTTAGATTTACTAAGTCTTGTGAGTGTGTAACCACTTATATGCTGAAAGACTTAACGGACGAAGAGGTAGAGAAGTTTCTTTCTGAACATGAGAATCCTCGTTCATTGCAAATCAAATACAACAGTGCGGCTTATCATTGCGCGCAACAACAACCGATTGATAAAGGCTTTAAATCTTATGCGCCCCCCGCTGTCAAGAAAGAAGAAGGCTTTTTTAGTCGCTTCTTTTAAAGGGTAAGGTCATTTGATTATTGGGCAAGCATTAGACTTGCCTAATACACGCCTTTAAAGCTTTTGCAGCTTATTCTTCAGCCAAACCAATAATCTCTTTTTGGCACAGGTCTTTCAAGATCTGTAAGCCGCCGTTAATAATAATGTCTGGATTTGGATGCCGAGATTCTGTGGCTATTTGTGCTAAACAGGTTTGGGTTAATCCATTACCTTCAGTTTGAATAATTTCCAATAAACGATAGGTTAGGGGCGTTATTTCCAGAAAATTAACTTCATCTTCGTGATTACGATACACAATCAGAAAGGTCGCTTGTTCTGGGGGTGTTAAGGGGATAAAGTCTGGTGATATCTTGTTTACAGGGTATTGATAAGCTAAGGGCCACGCTAAATTAGACAGGTTAATCTTTGCGTTAAGGAGATTATCAAGATCGATAGCCGGTTTAGGTGACTTATCTTTTGTAGTGGCTAAAGCCATTTCTACCCATTCATAATGTGCGAGTTCTAATATAAATGGAAAATCGTTTGATTTATCTCTCTCGTGTTCCAAATAATACAGAAATTCTTCTGGGATTTCTGAAAAATGAGGTGTTTCACATTGATGTGTTGAGAAGAAGTCTTGTACGAGGGATCGCCAAGAGGAGTCGTCAAGTAGCTTTCTTAAAACAGGAAAGTTACCCGCTAAAAAGCCATCTACATTATTAAAAAATAATTGTCGATACATTTTCATTCGGTCTTCTTTAACATCGGGCGGCGCGGGGTTGTTCTCAGGATCTCTTATATAAGCAGCAAATTCTTCTTGTTTGGCTTTAAAGTCAACAGCCGTTTCAGATGAATTAAGCCGTGCGTTTTTCATGTTCAGACTGCCAAGCATGTTGGATGGATTTAATGGTTTGGACTTCTTTTATTAAATCGGATAAGGCGGGTAGATTAAAATCGCGCTCTAATAAAGTCGGGAAAACCCCATACAGTTCGTAAGCTTTGCCGAGCAATTTCCAAACAGGATCTACAATATCAGCGCCGTGCGTATCGACTAAAAAGTCATCGGCTTCTACATGATGACCTGCGATATGAGCATAGGCAATGCGTTCGGCCGGTATAGCTTTTAAAAAGGTTTCGGCATCATATTGATGGTTAACACTGTTGACGTAGATATTATTAATATCTAGCAAAATATCACAATCTGCTTCTTGAACAACGGCATTAAAAAAGTCTATCTCTGACATTTCTTGCCCGGGTGCGGCATAGTAAGAGATATTCTCTATGGCAATTTTTTGTTCAATTATCTCTTGGACGCGTTTAATGCGGTTAGCAACGTGCATGATAGCTTCAGAAGTAAATGGAATGGGCATTAAATCGTATAAATGACCATTTTTACTACAATAGCTAAGATGTTCGCTGTAAAGTTTGATGTGATGTTCTTTCATGAAGGTTTTAACTTCATGAATAAATTTTTCATCTAATGGGTCTGTACTGCCTATAGATAAGGATAAGCCATGACACACAAAGTCATGTTGTTCAGTCATCGCCTTGAAGCCTTTACCGAATTTACCACCTATGGTTATCCAGTTTTCAGGAGCAATCTCGAAAAAGTTGATGTCGGGTTGGGGAGAATCAAGTATTTGATCGACTAAGGATCTTCTGAGTCCTAAGCCTGTACCTTTAACTAAACCGAGTGTTGTGTCCATAAGAACACCTATTGATATTGATAAGATGATGGGAGGGTATCTAGATACCCTCCGAGTTTATTGAATTAAGGTAATTCAATATTATTTAGCAGCGCCGCAACCGCCTTCTTTTGCTTTATCACCGGGTTTCATTTGACCACAAGCACCTTCTTTACCTTTCATCATAGCGCCACAAGCCATTTCCATACCGGGTTTCATTTTGCCGTCTTTCATCATAGCGCCACATGATGCTTCAGTTGCAGCGGGTTTAGCTGCCGTAGTTGGATGTTGTGCACCTGCACATGCGCCTTCAGGTGTTTTGTTGTTCATGTCCATTGATGCGCCACATTTCATTTCTGCTGCAGCCACTTGCATGTAACCTGTTGAAAGTTCAGTCATGCCAAATGGATTTGTATCTGCATAAACCGCAGTAGCAGAAACAGTTGAAATTAAAGCTGCACCCATCGCTGTTGCTAAAGGTGTTTTGTTGATTTTTTTCATGTTGACTCCCTAGTATTATTATAAATATTCGATAGATGGTGTTGATCGAATGTGACTATCATACCTAAAGACTCGTAAATAAAGAAAAAACTTTATTAAAGCAAGGTATTAATTTGAACACCTGAATCACACAAGTCTTTAATAATGCATTGTTGGCATTTTGGTTTTCTAGCAGTGCAAGTATATCTGCCATGAAGAATTAGTAAATGGTGGGCGTCTTTTTTATAGCGTTTGGGCACCCATTTGATGAGATTATTTTCAACTTCTAAGACATTTTTCCCGGGTGCTAAGCCAGTACGATTAGAGACTCTAAAAATATGAGTGTCAACCGCAATAGTGGGATGGCCGAAAGCCGTATTTAGAATGACATTGGCCGTTTTTCTACCCACGCCAGGTAATGCTTCTAGTGCTTCTCTTGTTTGAGGAACCTCACCCTTATGATGGGCTATAAGTTGTTGACAGAGCTTAATAATATTAGCGCTTTTGGTATTAAATAACCCGATAGTTTTTACATAGTTTTTAAGGGTAGGTAAGCCCAAATCTAAAATGGCTTCTGGTGTATTAGCTTTGGCAAATAAGGGGCCGGTAGCCTTGTTAACACCTTTGTCGGTTGATTGAGCGGATAACACGACCGCAATTAAGAGTTCAAAGGCAGTACTGTAGTTTAATTCTGTTGTGGGCTCTGGAATAGCTAAAGCTAAACGATTGAAAATCTCTAGTCGGTATTTTTTATTCATGGCATAAAGTGATGAATCGAGTTTGTTTATCTTTGGATTATGCCAAATTATTGCAAAGGCCCTCATAAAAATTAAGTTGGAATAATACCGAGTGGGATATTATGTCTCTATATTTTGAGGTAGGGCAGATGATAAAACAAAAAGATGTGGATTGCTTAAGGGTAAAGCCGGGAAAGAAAATTAATCTAAAAGATTTTAATACGGAATGGGATAAGCTTAAGAAGTTTGAAGCTTATGGTACTGAGACGTTAAAAGAAAAAGTAAATCTGCTCTTGCAACAAAATTTAACCGATTTAACGAAGGCCCAGCAATTACTTTATGCGGATGATAGATATTCTTTGTTGATAGTTTTTCAGGCCATGGATGCGGCTGGTAAAGACGGCACTATTAAGCATGTGATGTCTGGTGTTAATCCCCAAGGCTGTCAGGTTTATAGTTTTAAGAAGCCTTCTTTAGAAGATGTAGAGCATAACTTTTTATGGCGTTATACCAAATGTCTGCCAGAGCGAGGCCATATTGGTATTTTTAATCGGTCTTATTATGAAGATGTATTAGTCGTTAAAGTGCATCCCGAATTATTAAAAAATCTGCCAGATGGGAAGCGGAATAAGGCGTTTTGGGAAAGTCGTTATGAAGATATTAATGCCTTTGAGCAACATCTATATCGAAATGGTACGGTCATTTTAAAGTTCTTTTTAAATCTTTCTAAACACGAACAAAAAAAGCGGTTTTTAGATCGTATTGATAAACCCGAAAAGAACTGGAAGTTTTCGGCAGCAGATTTATCAGAGCGTGCGTGTTGGCAAGAATATATGTCAGCTTACGAGGGTGCCATAAATGCGACCAGTACAGAGTGGGCGCCTTGGTATATTCTGCCAGCGGATAATAAATGGGTTACAAGGGCCTTGGCTGCTGAAGCGATTACGTCAACCTTAAAGAATTTGGATCTTAATTTCCCAACGTTAAGTAAAGATCAATCTGAATTGTTAATTAAGGCACGTGAGGTTTTAGATAAGGAGTAACGCTGAGGCCAAAAACTTCCCCTTGTAACATTACAAAGGGGAGCAGTGATTATAAGGTTTGTTGTGTGTTTAAATACCAAAAAACAGCACTAGCAATGATAATTGTCCCTACAACTAATCCAATGAATAGTTTTTTAATAGAGGTTGTTTTTACTGATGCCTTTTTCTTTAATTCAACACCTTCAATTTGAGCATTAATGGCTTTGTATTTGCCACGATGGTCTCTGGTGATTTGGTAATAGATAACATCGCCTGTAACGGGTCTTCTGCTGCTACTGTCTAATGCGGATATATGCATAAAAAGATCTTTGCTACCGTCATCTGGTTTTATAAATCCAAAACCACGATCTTCTTTCCAGGTTTTTAAAACACCCTTAACTGTTTTTCTTGTCATAAAAATTTATTATTGTTGTCTTTGTGTGTTGTTGTCGTCGTGCTATATCGTTGACTAGAGTAAAATCTTAAAACTTCTTTTGGATAACCATTTTATCATCAATAATTAATTCAGATATGCCACCCAATGAGGCTTGTAAAGTACAGGATGCTTTTTTAAAGCCCCCTTTTTGTGCATTTTCACCAAACCAAATTAAAGTGATATAGGTATCTTTATCGGTTTTTGTTTCTGATGGGAAGAATACTTGTTCACCAGTTTCTTTTTTTATTAATACCGGGCATTTTTCATTTGCCATTGTTTGTATGGCAACATAATTTCTTATACCTGCGGCGGCTTCTTTTTGGGCTGTAGAGGGTTCTTCTTTACTCAAGCCGACCATAATAAAACCAGCCGCAAAAACGGCTAGGACGGCAAGTCCAATTTTTGTTGCTTCAGACATTTTCTTTTCCTATTGTTAGGGTCAATCAATCGAATTATTAATTCTTTTAAAGCCATCCAATTCTATGCGAATTAATCATGGCCAGCAATGAAAGTTAATAACCCGCACTATAATGAATGCCTTGGTAAGGCAATTTAGACCGTTTGTGCTAATTCAATTACGGCCGGATAATTGATTTTGCCAGTCATTAATACCGGTATTGATTCTACGATTAGAATTTTCTTAGGTAAGCAAATATTGGCGACACCGGGTGATGAAACTAATATATCGTTAATGGTAGCACCTTGTTGGGTTGTTAATAATATTATCTGCTCACCTTTTTTTGCATCGGGGATGCTAACGGCGGCATGATGCGCATCATGCCATGTGTTAATTGCTAATTGCTCTACTGCGACTAAAGAAACCATTTCTCCGCCAATTTTAGCGAAGCGTTTGCTACGCCCTTTGATAGTAATAAATCCTTCGTAATCCACATATACAATATCACCGGTATCATGCCAGCCTTTACCATAGATAGATTCTGGTGGAACTAATTGCCCCGGATTATTAGCCAATAAATAGCCCATCATAATGTTAGGACCGCTAACATGAAGCTGCCCACCCTCATGGATTCCCTCTATAGGTTCTAATTTGTAATTCATGCTGGGCATAAAGCGACCCACCGTTCCAGATTTATGATGAAGTGGGGTATTAACTGAAGTGATAGGTGATGTTTCTGTGGCGCCATAGCCTTCTAGAATTCGAATGCCAAATTTATCAGCCCAGACCTGTCGAGTATTGTCTTGGAGTTTTTCGGCGCCAGCAACGACATAACGTAAATTGTAAAAATCATAGGCATGCGCCTTTTTAGCATAGGCAGAAAAGAAAGTATTGGTGCCAAACATGATAGTGGCATGAATTTCATAAGCGATTTCAGGAATCACACTAAAGTGTAAAGGTGATGGATAATAAAATGTTCTCATGCCACTAATAGTGGGGAGTATGGTGCCCACTGTGAAACCAAACGAATGGAACATGGGTAGAAAATTAAGCACTACATCTCTCGCGTTAAAGCTAATACACGCTTCTAACTGTTTTAAGTTTCCTAAAATATTAGCGTGTGAGAGTACGACGCCTTTCGGTGTGCCTTCGGATCCAGAGGTAAATAAGATAACCGCGGGTGTTTCGGCATCAAACCGCTTTGGGTTATACCAAACAGCGGTGGTTTTACTTTTAATGAGGCCAATAAGCTTATTGAGTCGGGATATTTTGGGTGCTAAATCTTCAAGATAGACTAATTGGCAGTGCCGACTAAGCTGGTCTGCTTCAGCTTGTAAATTACCAAGCTCTATAAAACGGTGTGAAGTTAATACGGTTTTAACTTGAGCCGTATGACAGGCAGAAATGATATTTGAAGAGCCTGTTGAGTAATTAAGCATGGCAGGGACTCGGTGATGTAATTGTAATCCGAGTATCGTGATTAACGTTTTAGAGGAATTAGGTAAAAACACCCCAACATTTTCTCCTAAAGCTGTTATTTTCTTTAGGGCATTACCGAGAATGATGACTCGGGTGATTAAACTGTCATAGTTGAACGTTGAACGATCTAAGTCTTCGGCAATGATGTGTTTACCCCCATGAATAACACGCGCCTCTAATAAGCTTGAAAAAATGGCTTGTTTATAATGGCTCGTATCAAACATCATGTTAGCCATAATATCGGCTAACAGTTGACCACAATACGCACGACGATCTTTGCCTTTAATGTCTTCTGGAATAGACATTTTTGTGGGTGTTGAAATATTCAGAGTGATTTTAGGAAATAAACGTAAGCGCACAATGTCTTGAAGTTTTGAGAAGTGCGTATATTGAGCGCCTGATATACGTATAGGTAAGAGGGTTGCTTGGGTTTTGTCGGCTACCATACCTGTGCCATCGTATACCTTCATTAAGGCTCCGGTGACAGAAATGCGTCCTTCAGGAAAAATGACGGTGCGCGTGTCTTTTTCTAGGTGATGAATTAAATCCTTTAAAGATAAAGGATGGGTAGGATCCATAGGAAAAACTTTAGATAAGCCTAAAAATGGCTTTAACCACCAGCGTTGGGATATGTGTGTGTTGATGGCAAAAGTAATATCATCTGGTAAAAACACACCGAGTAGTAAGGGGTCTAAAAATGAGGTGTGATTTGAGACAATTAAGACGCGTTTTCCTGCTTTTTTGTAATTATCTAAGCCCGTTACTTCCACTTTGAATAATAAGCGTAGTAACCATCGTAAACATATCTTTAACATGTGGATCTCATAAAATTTAAAAGGCTGAGTAAGGATTAGTCTAGTTATCTTAAATCAATTTAAGGCTCTAATTCTTCTTAATAATTGTATGTTGATGGATTATTCTCTATCATGCAACACCGCAACGCAGGTTGTTTACATAATAATAGCAGGAGTTATCATGAAATTAATAACGGCGATAATTAAGCCATTCAAAATGGATGATGTGAGAGAAGCATTATCTGATATTGGTGTTGCTGGGGTAACAGCAACTGAAGTTAAAGGTTTTGGTCGTCAAAAAGGCCATACTGAGCTTTATAGAGGGGCAGAGTATGTTGTCGACTTTTTACCTAAAGTAAAGTTAGAGATTGCGGTAGCCGATGACATGTTAGACAAAGCGGTTAGCACCATTGTTAAAGCCGCTAATACGGGCAAAATTGGTGACGGTAAGATTTTTGTATCTAATTTAGATCAAGTTATCCGTATTAGAACGGGTGAAACTGGAGAGGATGCGATTTAAATGTGGGCTATTTCTAAACTTAAGATATTAATTTTAGCGCTGCTTTTGTTACCTGAATTAGCAATGGCAGAGGGCTTAAATCAAGCGAATACCGCTTGGATATTAACTTCTACAGGATTAGTGTTATTTATGACTATTCCCGGTTTATCATTGTTTTATGGTGGCTTAGTTAGAAGTAAGAATGTATTGTCTGTATTAATGCAATGTTTTGCTATCACTTGTTTAGTGTCTATTCTGTGGTTAGCTGGGGTGTATAGTTTCATCTTTACTAACGGTGGCGAGTTACAACAATTTATTGGTGGTGCGTCAAAAGTATTTTTACCAGACATTACGACAACGGCATTGACAGGAGATATCCCTGAAACAGTGTATTTTATGTTTCAAATGACCTTTGCTATTATCACTCCCGCTTTAATTGTCGGTGCTTTTGCAGAGCGTATGAAGTTTTCTGCGATGTTATGGTTTAGCGGTTTGTGGTTAATTATCGTTTATATGCCTGTCTGTCATTGGATCTGGGGTAGTGGTTGGTTAGCTGATCTAGGTGTTATGGATTTTGCTGGCGGTATAGTAATCCATGTTAATGCAGGTGTTGCTGCTTTGGTTGCTGCTTTAGTATTAGGTAAGCGTAAAGGATTTCCTTCTACCGCTATGCCTCCCCATAATATGACGATGGTAGTCACGGGTGCAGGTATGTTGTGGGTAGGCTGGTTTGGTTTTAATGCGGGTAGTGCCTTAACTGCTGATGGTAGAGCGGGTATGGCTATGTTAGTTACTCATATTGCTGCGGCTGCGGGCTCGCTTACGTGGATGTCTATCGAGTGGCATCGCTTTGGTAAGCCGAGTGTGTTAGGTATTGTGACAGGTATGGTTGCGGGTTTAGGTACTATTACACCGGCATCCGGGTATGTTGGGCCTATAGGCGCTTTAGCTATTGGTGTAACAGCAGGTATTATTTGTTTTTATGCGACACAATATGTAAAACGAACTTTAAAAATTGATGATTCTTTAGATGTTTTTCCCGTGCATGGCATTGGTGGCATTACGGGATCATTGTTGACAGGTGTTTTTGTTAGTAGTCAATTTGGAGGATTAGGGCTTGCTGATGGCGTGACAATAGGTCATCAAGTGGCTATGCAAGCATTGGCCATTGTCGTGACGATAGGATGGAGTGCACTATTTAGTTATCTAATTTTGAAATTATTGGATAATTGTATAGGTCTTAGAGTCACTGTTGACGAAGAAGTGCAAGGTTTAGATACTGTATTGCATGAAGAAACAGGTTATCTTGATTTGTAACCTCGTTTTAAAAGAAAGACGGCAGGGATGCCGTCTTTTGGTTAATAATGGCTTAGGTGGATATAAAATACTTAGGAATTGATCATGGCCATTCAGTACAAAATAACTCATTTTAAAAAGCCCGTCTTAGTATTGGGTGGCTTTTTAGTCTCTTATGTAGTCATAGTGCTTCTGGTTTTACCTTTCATAATAAAAAATGAACTCTCCACTATTATTCAAGAAGAAACAGGGAAAACGGCTCTGATTTCTAATGTTACATTTCAACCTTTTCTGCTGAAACTCAATTTACAAGGCTTACAAATAGTCGAATCTAATGGCGATACATTAGTCGCTTTAGATGAACTATCTGTGCAGATGGGTTTTTTTGCATCCATTAAACAAATGGCATGGGTGATTGACAATGTGTTGTTAAAAAAGCCCGTCATTAATGTTGTTAGAAATAAAGCGGGTACTTTAAATGTAAAAGAGCTTGTTAAGCCTGCTACAGATAAAAAAAATTCCCAAGAAACTCAGCGGTCATTACCTTATAGCATTTCGCAATTATTGGTTATTGAGGGAGCATTGAATTTAACGGATCAGCGTTCTGATGAGGTACTTAAAGAAGAAATTACGCCGATTAATATTAGTGTTCTCAATTTGTCTAATAGGGCGGATAAGGTTGGCGCGTTAGAGGTATCTTCAGGGTTAAAGTCCGGTGGTGACTTGAATGTAAAAGGAACCTTTAATTGGGTGACACAATCTTTAGAAGGTCATCTCAGTTTAAATAAGGTGCTTTTAAAAACATTAGATTTTTTTTTATCTATTCAGAAATTTCCAATCGATGTGGGCGGTTATGAATTATTGGAAGCTGATTATAAGCTTAATGATTTTAAAGATGACTTAAAGTTAGTCGTTAAGAATGCCGCAATAAAAGTTAATGAGTTTGAGTTGACTGATAAGTTACAAAATAAGAGTCTTATAAAAATGCCTAAGATGTCTTTAGGGGGTATTTATATTGATCTCAAACAAAAAGAATTAAGTGTGAAGTCCTTTGTTGCAGATAAAGGCAGTTTTCAAGGATGGTTAGAGACTGATGGAGCTCTTAATTATGTAGCGTTATTTGCTAGCCAAATAAAGCCTGTTGATACAATGAATCTAGGACAAATCAATGACATTCCAAAAGATAAGTCGTGGAGTATTAAGATTGCGGATGTGGATATAAGCAATTTGGCACTATATTTTGAAGATAAAACGTTAAAAAGCCCTGTAAAACTTAATCTTAAGCCCATTAATTTTAAACTTAAAGATTATAGCAATACCCAAAATGTTAAAACGCCTATACAAATGCTAGTGGGCGTTAATAATGGGGGGTCGATAAAGATTCAAGGACATGCCGTTGCGGACCCTTTGTCTGCAGTGGTTGATCTTAAGGTTGAGAATATCGATTTAGAAAGATTTCAGTCTTATTATGAACAGTATGTGCGTCTAGATGTTATTGATGGGGCTCTGAATATAGACGGTACATTACATTTCGCAAAACTAGATCAAGATAGGCCCGATATCCAATTTATGGGAGATATTGGAATTGAACGCTTTTTAACACGTGATCAAATAGTAAATAAAGATTTTGTAAAGTGGGAAAGCATGGCACTAAAAGAGCTTGAAATTGACTACAGTGAAAATCATTATTCAGCAAAAACGTTACTGCTTGATAAGCCCTATCTTAGAGTCGCCATCAGAAAAGATAAAACAGCCAATCTTAATGATATTTTGGTAACCGGTCAGTCTAAGGCGGCCACTATCAATAAAATAGATACGGCTGCTAATGGTGCAACTCGAAATGATAAGCCTGTCTATAAGTTGGGAAGTGTGCAAATAAAAGAGGGGCGATCAGACTTTTCTGATCTGTCTTTAATTCTGCCTTTTGAAGCAGAAATTAAGAGCTTGGATGGAGGGGCTAATGGTATTTCTTCTGAGCAGAATTCGACTATTAATGTATTCTTAAAAGGGAATGCATATGATCTGGCCCCAGTGGATATTAAAGGTGAAATCAGCCCTTTTTTGAATAGTTATCATGCTAAGGTTAATTTTAAAGACCTACCCATGCCTTTAGTTACTCCGTATATGGTGCAGTTCTCAGGCTATAAAGTAGAAAAAGGAAAGATGTTCTTAGGCTTGAATTATAAGATTGCTAATAGCGATTTATCAGCGACAAATAATTTATTAATCGACCAATTCGAATTAGGTGAACAAGTTGAAAATCCAAATGCAGTTTCTTTACCTATAAAGTTAGCGGTGGCTTTGCTTAAAGATTCTCAGGGTAGGATAAAAATAGATGTCCCTATTTCTGGGAGTCTGGATGATCCTCAATTTAGTTTTGGCGGTGTTCTTGCAGATGCTTTATATAATGGTTTAAGTAGTCTAGTGACATCGCCTTTTAGTGCTTTAGCGATGTTGGTAGGTAATGATAGAGAATTGAATCTAATTGGCTTTGATGCGGGTAGTTCAACGCTTAAACAAGACCAGCAAGACAAGTTGCTCGTATTGGCTAAAGCGTTAAGAACGCGGCCAAATTTAAATTTAGAAGTCAAGGGGGCCGCTTTTCAGGCTAAGGATTGGCCTCTCATTAGGCAAGATGCATTGTATGATCAGCTCAGGAGGCAGCGCGCCGCAGAGCTCAATATTAATGCGAAGAAAAGAATCCGAGATGAATATGTACAATTAACAGATGAAGAGTACAAGCGTTTATTGGCGAATTTATTTATTGATAAATTCCCAACGCTTGTTGAACGTTCCATTTTAGGGTCTCCAAAGTTAAGAGGCCCTAACGCTGGGGAGTTTTATGCGGTAGCAAAAGAGAAGTTATTAACTTTGATTAATCCAGAGCCAGAGCGACTTAAAGTGTTAGCGGTAGCTAGGGCTCAGGCCATTGCTAATTTTTTGGTTAACAAGGGAGGTATTGGAGCCGAAAATATTTATATACTGGATACTTTAGTTGATGCGGGTTCTGCTGATAAAGAGATTGTTACGACTTTATCGCTTAATGCAGATTGATATCGCTTACCATTCGAATATTTTCCAAACATTAATATTGCTTTCTCCACGGTCTAAATCATCTCGACGGACATCCATTTTGCCATCTCCGTCTTTATCCAAAAAATAATACGGAGGGCCGATATCAGGTATCACTTTTATCATATAAAGTTTACCGCCCCGTCTGTATTCGTGAACTGTTTTTTTCTCTTTACGAATAATCGTAATATCGGGTTCTAGTTTCTCGCCACTTTGAATAGGAAGTATAGGTTCTGGCGCTTCTGGAACGGCTTCAAGTTGGGGTGGTTTATCATCAACCGCCCAAGCAGGTAAGGCAAGCATAATGCTGAGTAAAATGAGATAACGCATAAAGATGACTCGTTCATTGTAATGTTTGATCTATCTTATTATAGTTTTTACTTATACGCTTAACTAAAATTGCAAAGCCAAACTGAATTGAGGCTGGGTTATAATATTTAATTTAAAAGTAGGGCAAATGAAAAGATTAATTGAAACTAAAATTGTAAATGCTTTGCTTGAAAAGTATGGGATTCCTGCTTATAAAACACCCGGTTCAGCAGGTATGGATTTAATCGCCTGTATTGAAGAGCCCATGACTATATCGGGTGGCAAGAATGTGCTGATCGGTACGGGGTTAGCTGTTAATATTCAAGACCCCGGGTTAGTTGCTGTCGTAGCAAGTCGAAGTGGGCTTTGCTTAAAAAATCAGATTCGAGTAGGTCAAGGCTTGGGGATAGTGGATTCAGACTATCATGGTGAAATAGGCGTTATTTTACATAATGATGGTTTAGACGATTATGTTGTGCAACCCGGAGAAAGAATTGCACAGCTACTTTTTATGCCCGTTGTACAAGTCGACTTTAAAATAGTTGATACTTTTACTACCATCACTGATAGAGGTGAGGGTGGGTTTGGTCATACAGGCCGTCATTAAAAGCCAATCAACATTTAGCCGACGATATTAAAACCTAGACACTATTTTAGTAAACCCTCTGTAATAATGGAAAAAGAACATGCTTGAAGAAAGAACAGCTCACCAAATCGCTGATGTATTGATTGAGGCTTTGCCCTATATTCAGCGCTTTAAAGGCAAAACCGTCGTGGTTAAATTTGGGGGTAATGCAATGGTGGACGAAGCGCTTAAGCATAGTTTTGCTAGAGATATTGTTTTGATGAAGTTGGTAGGGATTAATCCTATTGTTGTTCATGGTGGAGGCCCGCAAATTGGTCAGCTTTTAACAAAGTTAGGTAAAACATCGAACTTTGTTGATGGCATGAGAGTGACTGATAGTGAAACCATGGATGTGGTTGAAATGGTCTTAGGCGGTCTTGTTAACAAAGAAATCGTTAATTTAATCAATCAAAATGGCGGTAAGGCTGTAGGCTTAACAGGTAAGGACGGTGATTTTATTCGCGCAAAAAAAATCCATCTTACCCGAGCGGTTGACGATGATGCTACGGAAATTATAGATTTAGGTCAGGTGGGTGAAGTCAGTAGTATAGATCCCGCGGTAGTGGACATGTTAAGTCACAGTGACTTTATACCCGTTATTGCGCCTATTGGCGTGGGAGAAGATGGCTTTTCTTACAATATTAATGCTGATTTGGTGGCGGGTAAAATTGCCGAAGTATTAAAGGCTGAAAAGCTAATTCTATTAACGAATACAGCGGGTATTTTGGATAAAGAAGGTGAGTTATTAACAGGTTTGTCGGTGAGTGATATCGATGATTTAATCGTAGATGGAACGATATCGGGTGGCATGATTCCTAAGACTAAGTGTGCGACAGATGCTTTAAAAGGAGGTGTTAATAGTGTGCATATTATTGATGGTAGAGTTGATCATGCTGTATTGCTAGAGTTATTTACTAATCAAGGTGTAGGTACTCTCTTGGTTAGAACGGCGCACCGTGTTTAGTGGGTAAATAAGCGAAATAATTATTTAAGACTGGCTTTGTGGTTGTTGTACTTTGTTAGCATATTAATACAAGAGTAATTTAATAATGATATTAGAGGTTTTCTTGTTTTATAAGGCTATCAAGCTTACAATCTTGAGTTCAATGGATTTAACGAGAGAGAAGATAATATGAAAATTAAACAATTATTGATAGCTACTGGTTTCTTAGCCGTATTTGCATTAGTGGGTTGTGAAGCTCAAAAACCAATAGAAGCAGTTGCTGAACCCGCAGTTGTAACAGAAGCTGCGCCCGTAGTTGCTGAGCCAGCTGTTGTTGCACCAGCGCCAGTAGTGAAAGAGCATTGTGATAAGCATCATTCAAAAGCGAAAGGTGCGCATAACTGTACTAAGCATTGCAAAAAACATAAAAAAGCTAAAAAAGATAAAGTGTGTAAAGCGCACTGTGAGAAAAAAGCTCAGTAATCTTAATTAGATCAACTGGTTTTATTAAAGCCTTGCCCGAAAGAGCAGGGCTTTTTATTGCGTGGTTGTTTGTTCTACAGAATAGAAATTGGGCGCTTGATTGTTACTTGGAGGCTTTATAATGGAGGCTGCGGGCGGAGTCGAACCGCCGTAGATGGCTTTGCAGGCCACTGCATAACCGTTTTGCTACGCAGCCATAAAGGTCAAATAAAAAAGCCGCGATGGTTCGCGGCTTTTTTATTTAGAATTTGGAGCGGGAAACGAGGCTCGAACTCGCGACCCCAACCTTGGCAAGGTTGTGCTCTACCACTGAGCTATTCCCGCACAGAATTTATTCGAGTATTATACGGTTTTAATAAATTCTGTCAAACAATATTTACTGAATATCGATTGATAAAGCCCAACCTTCATTGCCTTTACAAGCACCATCTTCAACTCTTACTTTAGAATAAGATTTAGGTTTTCCGTAAGCATCAGCAAATTCTAGAACAGTAACGTTAGTGCCTTGCGCTATGTGTTGGCAAGCCCCGTTTCTATCTGCTTCTTCTGTATCATCATAAGCTGCAATCGCGCCTGGAGTTGATACTAAACGCACTGTAGCGGCTGAGTCATAAGCATTGGCACTTTTTAAAGTATATTGTTGGCCAATGGCAAGATTTTTAAGTACTGGGCCAGAAAGTGCAGGTTTGTTACCATCACCACCAGAACTCAAAAGGATTATAAGTAGAAGAACTACACCACCGATAGCACCAAAAAATACTTTAGGGTTTGATTCTTTTAAGTCCAAAAATGAAGCAAGTGCACCATTAGTTGCTGCAGGTTCTGGTGTGGCTACAGTTTCAGTTGCTGCAACAGTTGGTTGTACTACTACTACTTCTTCTTCTTCTTCGTGTGTTGTGTTTTCTTCAGTACTCATTTCTCATCCTCACAGTAGTTTAAAATTTATTTTTATAATTATAAACAGATGCTTAGTTAGGCATCCATCAGTCATTGACTGGTTTATTTTTATTCTAAAGTAGGTGGTCATTCGGGTTATAAACCTACTAGAACACTAAACTTACCATAAACACGAAACTTTTCAAGTCAATAATTGTGGTTTTTAGTAGATTTATATACAAATCGTGATAAGTGGGCTGTTTTAGTTAGGTCCACCTTTTTTAACCATTATACCTTTAGATGGGTTATAGCCTAAGATAGCTGCCGCCATAAATAGACTAAAAGCACCTAAGGTATACAAAAAAGCATGTTGATCAAATTGACCGTAGAGCGCAAAACGGATCATTTCTACCGCTTGTGAAAATGGATTATATTCCGCTAACTTACTCAGTAATACGCTGGATTCTTTCATCTTCCAGAGTGGGTATAAAGCGGTAGACATAAAAAACAACGGGAAGATGACAAAGTTCATCACACCCGCAAAGTTTTCTAATTGTTTAATAAAGGTCGATAAGAGTAGTCCCAATGCTCCTAGCATGAGGCCAGAGAGCACTAATGTGGGTAGTATCCAGATATAGCCTTGTAACGGTGCTTGAATATCGTAAAACCAAGCAATGATTAAGAATACGTAGACTTGTATGATAGAAACACCAGTGCCGGCTAAGAGTTTACTGAGTAATAAAAACCAGCGCGGTAAGGGGCAAACCATTAAGATGCGCATACTGCCCATTTCTCTGTCATAAACCATCGATAACGAACTTTGCATACCATTAAACAGCTGGATCATGCCTATCAGACCGGGGGTTATGTAAACCTCATATAAGATATAAGTTTCATAAGGTGGGGTTATGGCTAAGCCTAAAGCAGCCCTAAAGCCCGCTGCAAACACAAATAACCAAACTAAGGGTCTAACCAATGCAGAGATAAAGCGTTCGCGTTGCGTAATAAAGCGCCATAATTCTCGGCCAATAATGCCCCACATGGCGCGCCAATAATGCATTAAATTCATGCTTGCTCTCCTTGCGTTAAATTATAAAAGGCATCTTTAATTGCAGTCGTTTGAGTGCTTTCTAACACAGCATCGACGGTACCTTTGGCTTTAATCTGACCTTTATGTAAAACGATCAAATGGTCATCAGGATAGATTTCATCAATTAAGTGACTGGCCCATAACACAGCTAGATTTTCTTCTTTAGCCAGTTGATGTACATATTCAACAATGGCTAAGCGACTCGGTACGTCTAAGCCCACCGTCGGCTCATCCAATAATAATAAAGCCGGTTTATGCAATAACGCTCTGGCGATTTCTACGCGACGGCGATGGCCGCCATTTAATTGGCGTATTTTCTCAAAGCGTCTGTCATACATATTTAAGCGTTCAAGTTCTTGCTGGATACGTTGTTGAGCAACTTTCTTACTTAAACCATGCAACGCGGTGTGATAACGCAGATTTTGCTCAACGCTTAAGTCCATGTCTAAGGTAGTTTGTTGAAAAACCACCCCTAGTTTGGCTAGGGCATGACGCGTATCTTTTTGGATATCAAAGCCACACAATGCTATGCGTCCGGCATGCGTATCATATAAGCGGGTAATTAATGAAAATAAGGTAGATTTACCTGCGCCATTAGGCCCCAATAAAATCGTACACTCCCCCGCATTAATAGTAAAACTAATCTGGTCTAGGGCTTTTTTACCGCTATAAGAAAAACTTAAATCTTCGATGGATAGAGCTGTTTGTGTATTCATGGTTTTGCTACTACACCCCAAGGATAAGTGCCTACGCCGACTGATTTAGTCACCGTTAGGCTTTCAAGATCAATCAAGGAAATATCATTACTCGTTCCGTTAGTGGTATAGAGGCGTTTTTGATCAGGTGAGAAAGCCAGATTCCAAACACGTTGCCCGACTAATAATACTTTTTCAACTTCATAGGTTTTGGCATTAATCACGGCAACGCGATTAGCGGGGCCTAACGCCACGTAACCTTTATTGCGATCTTTATCAATGATAACGCCGACCGGTTGGATCTTATCGTTAGTAATACCCGGCACGTCAAAGTTAACCGTTTTGAGGATTTGTTTAGATTGGCTATCAATAATTAATAGTGTGCCGGCCATTTCTGACGTGACCCAGAGCTGTTGACTATCGGCTGTAAAACTTGCGGCACGAGGGCGAGAGTCTACTAAGGTATTGGCTTCAATAGTATTCTTTTTGGTATCAATCCAATGCACCATGTTGGTGGTTTCAGACACACTAATTAGCCATTTATTATCTGGGCTGACCGTAATGCCCTCGGGTTCAACGCCGACTTTAATCTGCTTAAGGACTTTTTTAGATTTAATATCGATAACGGTGACTAAGCTATCATCTTCATTAGAGACATACATTTTGTCGCCAGCGGGGTTTAAAGCAAAAGTTTCAGGGTCTTTACCTGAAGGGAGCTTACCCAATTCTTTGAAGGTGTTAGCGTCAAATACTTTAATCGTATTATCGTCACTGGTCGCAATATACAGGTGTTTGTTATCTGGGCTCAGCGCAATCCCTCGGGGCCTTTGTCCAACCGGAACGGTTTTAAGCAGTTTGCCTTCGATAGGGTCAACAATGGCTAACGCATTATCTTTTTCCAGGGTGACAAATACATTTTCAGCGTGAGCAGTGCTGATAAGGCTTAAGAGTAACAGCCATTTTAAAGAGGTAGACATCATGTTTATTTATTCCATTGGCAATGTGACTCAGGCTGATCATAGCCTAAGGTATCGAGTTCGGTTTTGGGGTGTAAAAAACCATCAATAGGCGCAACGGCCACTAAGGAGCGTGGTGCGGCCAATAAAATGGGTTGGCGTAATTGTCCATCCCAAGCTCTAAATGATAAGGGTGTGCCGGTATAACCGTTTAAGGTAAAGCTATCGCTAAAAATATAGTCTTTGAGTTTAGGGAGTTCGTTGCTTTGGGTGCGCGTAGCGGCTTCACCGATGGCTCTTACGGCTAAATAGGCGCTGTAGTCTTGCTCTTCCATCCAGCGGCCAGCTTTTTCTAAGAAGCGATGCTGAATTTGCACGGCCCCCCATTGTTCATGGGTTTTATGCCAAGGCTTGGCAACAAGGCCTTGGGTACCGATAACGGGTCTGGGAATCCATGTACGATAATCTAAATATTCACCAAACTGGCCTTGTTCATCAGCCACCACTAAAACATCATAAGGGTCTTCAGTTTGGCTAAATACAGCGACATCTGATTGGGCGGTACGTCTGGCATCGTAGGTGTGTTCCCAGGTTTTTTCAGCGATTATTTTCATGTTAAAGCGTTTAGCAGCCCGTTTAATAGCGTCTGCATAAAGCTTATCTTCGGGATTAGTTCCAATCACTAAAAGCCATTGAGTCCAACGCTTTTTCATCATGTACTGGGCTAAGGCATCTGCACGCATGGCTCGGCTGGGTAATAAATGCAACACATGCCGATTACATTCTTCATTACGCAGGCTATCATCACTCGTTCCTACATCAAATAATAAGAGCTCTTTTGCTGCAGGTAAGTCAGCTAAAGGTTTGAGTTGAGCTGCAGATAAATTAACGACTAAGTATTTAAAATGACTACTAATTTCTTTAACAAAGGTGTCGTTAACATTACCATCAATTGGCACAATAAACTTTTTTAAGTTAAATTGCTGTCCAGTAAACTCACCGGTCGTATTATTATCATTAATCCCGAGTTCTGCGCCAATGACACCCTTCTCTTTAATAAAAGGGTCTAAATTAGAGAGAGCGGCAGGGGGTGTTAATTCTTGTGTTAAATAAGCGATATTGATCGTTTGTTTAGCCGCCGCCTGAGCACCATTAAGATTAAATACGAGGGTAATGAGAATATAAATAGCAGGGGCTAGAGTAAGGTATTTAACTGATCGCATTGCTTGTACACAGTAAAGTTTGATTGGTCGTAATTCTAACGGAATAACATTTTTTTGTATTGTTTTCACATGGGTTAGCGCATTCATATAAGATATTAATAACTCTAAACTAAAGATTAATTAAACATGATACAAAGTTTTTTAGGTGAAATAATCCTTTATCCCATTAAATCAGTGGCCGGTATTAGCGTTAAGCAATGGCCGGTGGTTAAAACCGGGCTTTTGTATGATAGGCAATGGATGTTGATTGATGAGCACGGTCAGTTTTTAAGTCAGCGAAAGTTGCCTAAAATGGCTTTGATTAAAACAGCGATTCAAGATGATAAATTAATGGTATCTGCACCCACCATGACAGATTTATCGATCGCTTTAAAGCCTGCAGAGGGTGAGTGGTTAGAGGCTAACGTTTGGGAATACACAGGGCAAGCGAGGTCAGTATCTGCAGAAGTGGATCAATGGTTTAGTCAGTTTTTAGAATTACCTTGCCGATTGGTGTATCACCCAGAAGAAAGCTTAAGGGCTGTGGATCCTGAATATGCCTTAGATACCGATAGCGTCGCGTTTTCTGATGGTTTCCCCTTCTTATTGGTGTCAGAAAACTCCTTAAACGTTTTGAACGAATCAGCGCAACTCAATCTCACCATGGCGCGGTTTAGACCTAATTTAGTGGTAACCGGTTGTAAAGCTTATGCTGAAGATGCATGGCGAGAAATTCGTATCGCTGAGATTGATTTCAGATTACCCAAGCCTTGTTCAAGATGTTCCATTCCAGCGATAGATCCAGATACCGCACTCATAGAAAAAGCGCCTTTAACGGCCTTAAATAACACCCGTAAATGGCAAAACAAAGTCTATTTTGGGCAGAATGCGATTCATAATCAAACGGGTTTTTTATCGGTGGGTGATGAGGTACATATTAATAAACTAGGTGAGCAACAGCCGCCTTTATAAAAGGACTCAGACGAAAAAAAGCATGTCTAATCATTCCGTTGCCTTATTCGGTGAGGTATTAATCGACCAATTCCCTGATGGTCAACAGATATTGGGAGGTGCGCCTTTTAATGTGGCTTGGCATTTACAGGCTTTTGGGCAATCGCCACGATTTATCAGTAAAGTGGGTTTTGATCAGATTGGAGCGGATATTCAAAGCGGAATGAAAGCTTGGGGAATGTCTCTTGAAAGTTTACAAGTAGATTCGAATTATCCAACCGGTCAGGTGGCGATACAAATAAATAACGGTGAGCCCAGTTACGACATTTTAGATCAGCAAGCCTATGATTTTATCTCCGAAGCAGCGTTAGATTTATCACAAACCTATGATGTTATTTATCATGGCAGTTTAGCGTTAAGACATTCCGTTTCTGAGCAAGCCTTAAATACTATATTGGCTAACCATCAGGGCAAGGTTTTTCTAGATGTTAATTTACGCGCCCCTTGGTGGCAAAAAGCATCTGTTGAGCAAAGCTTGAAGCAGGCGGATTGGGTTAAATTAAATGCGGATGAGTTAAGCCAATTGATTTTGTTTAATAACAACCTTAAAAACACCATGCAGCAGTTTATAAGTGAGTATAACTTAGACGTGTTGATTGTGACTCTTGGTAGCCAAGGTGCTATAGCATTAAGCAATAAAGGGGAGTTTGTCGAGGTAAAACCGGTAGGTGATTTTAATGTAGTTGATACCGTAGGTGCTGGCGATGCGTTTGCCGCAGTATTATTGCTAGGGCTATTAAAAGATTGGCCGTTAACACTCACTATGGCTAGAGCACAAAGTTTTGCTTCTGCATCAGTCACACAACGCGGCGCAACTTTTCAAAATAGGGGTTTTTACGTGCCGTTTATTCAAGCATGGTTTTAGAAGTTTTTAAGTTCTCGGGTCTTAAATACCAGTAATAATAAAGTAGCCAACTTACGAAAAATACTAAATACCCTGACCACAAGATGTCGGACAAAAAGTGTCCGCCCGCAGCCAGTCTAGCAAGGGCTAGGGCAAAGCTAATAGTAAGTGTCAGCGTTAGATAATAGCGTTTATATTTGCGAGATAAGAAATACAAAGCAAAAAACATAAATCCCACCGAGCAATGACCGCAGGGGAAAGATTTGTCGGGCGTATTTCCTAACTTAAGCGGGGGCGTATAGTTATATTGCCCACCAAACTCAGTAATGTGTACAGGTCTTGCTCTTCCCCAGTGGTCTTTAAAGACTAGATTAACGACTAGACCGGGACCGATTAAAATCACCAATAATAAATAAGCTAAGCCTCTACGTGCTGTTTTTAAATTAGGTAACACATAGCTCAAGCCAAAAGCGATTAACAGACCTCCGCTCATTATTCTAATAAAGGCATCTGCATAATCGAATAGCATCCGCCATAACCACCAGTCTTTCCAAGGCCAGGTGGCATCAGATTCTGTAGTTCGATAGAAAAAGGCTGAGATTTGTTGATCAAGATCGCTGAACCAAAAAATAGGGGTACTGATTAAGATTAGCACCCCAAGGATGCTTAATTCACGCCAACGTAACGCTAATTTATGATTGTTCATTCAGCTTCGTTTTGTTTTTGTTCGACGGCTTTAGCAGGCCATGATTTAAGACCTTCACCGATAAACAAAGTATAAACTTTCGTATTGTCATTGGGGTTAACCGCTTCACCTACTTTTCTAAAGTGGGTAAAAATATCTTTTAGCTCATGGGGTATGTTTTTTCCATTGAGTTCAGAGATAACAAAAGCCGTCTTACCTATAAATTGGGTGGGGCCAGGCCATACTTCGTATTGAGAATAGACACCTCCCTTATCTTCATAACGATAGACTTGAGGATGATCAGGTAGATAAAAAGCCAGTTGACTGGTTAAGTAGCGATGCCCCACTGTTAAGAAAAAGTCCGGCTTAGCGTCAATCGATTGTTTTTGGCTTTCTGCCACAATGCTATTCACAAATCCTTGGGTATGTTTAAAGCGATAAGTGGGGTCAATAGCGGTATTTTGTATATTAAAGGTTTGGATTAATACCGGCAGTACATAGGTCAGGGTGACAAATATATACCCCAGCATTAAGCCGTACTTCAATGATTTTTGCCAAAGTCCTGCTTGCCATTGGCCGCTCAATAAAATGATAGCCGTAAAATAAAACGGCATAGGCCAGTTGCCTTGGGTCTTTTGTAGGCCATTAAGTGCAATAAAGCCGAGAACTAAAACAGGGCCCATCCATACTAAGAATTGCTCTTGGGCCGGTAATTCTTTGAGTTTTATAGTGAGTTTAAAGCTGATAATGATCAATAATACCGAGATAATCGGGGTTAATAGTAAAAGTTGATACAATAATACCGTCAACATTTGCCCAAGTCGTTTTAATAAACTAATGGATTCCTCAGTCACAAAGTGACCTTTGCTGTGTCCGTACATTACCCAGTCATGATTTTGATTCCATAAAATGAGGGGAATCATGCAGAGGATGATGGGGAATAAATAAATTAAAAACTCCCGTTTAAATAGAACATAACGTTGTTTATCGGTTAATAAATAACCCACTAACATTAACGGGATTAGTAAAGCGCCTTGTTTACTGAGTAGCGCTGCCCCTGTGGCTAAGCCTGCCCAAAACCAACTGAGCAGGTGGCCTTTAAATAGCGCGTGTTGAAGATAGTAAATACTCATCATCCAAAAGCAATACAGTGGTGGATCGATGGTCATTATAAAGTTGGCGATTAAGTTAGCCGGTGTCGCTAAGACCATTAATAAAGCTAAGGCCGCGGTTTGTGCGTTATAGATGGCTTTGGTCGTGGCATAGAAATAGGCTAAAAAAACAGTCCCCAGCACAACGGTCGGTAAACGTACCATAGCGACCGTGTTGCCACCTAACTCAGTAAATAATCGAATCAACCAAGCTACCATCGGGGGTTTACTGTAGTAACACCAATCCAATTGACGCGACCAATCCCAGTAATACGCTTCATCACCTATCAAATCTAAACCGTTAATAAAAAGGTAACTGCTGCGTAATAAAAATACGCCTGCTAAGGTTAAGAATAGATGATGGTTAATAAATAAACGTGTTTTGGTAAGCATTGAGCGTCAAATAAAGATAATCTAATAGCGGCATATTATAGCTATTGTCTTAACTGTTTTTGTTAATTCCGTCAGTGTGCATTGATTTTCGGCACTTTTATCCGTATTCTTTGTCCAACGATGCCTTGATAGTCATGTGGCTTGTTGCTTGGCACATTACCCCCGCGTATAAATAACTTAACGATTAAAAATCATGATGACCCTAAAACACATATTTAGATCTGAACTTCAGGTCAGGTTATTGGCTTGTTTATTTTTCTTGTTGCTCAGTGCGTTGATGTCTTCAAATACCTATGCAGCAGATATTAGAGTGTCTGTCGATCGTAACCCTGTCAGTGTGGATGAGTCTTTTCAAATAACGTTTACGGCGAGTCAATCACCGGATGATGATCCGGATTTTAGTCCCTTAGAACAAGACTTTAATATTATCAATCAGAGCAATAGCTCCAGTTCATCTTGGGTGAATGGTAAATCGACAAAAGTCGTCCAGTGGATTGTCAATGTCATGGCTAAGCAGACCGGTAGCTTAGTTATTCCGGCAATAAAATTTGGTAAAGATGTCAGTCGAGCTTCCAGCATCTTAGTGGCTGATAAATCATCCAAGAAAGCGCTGGATACGAATGAAGATCTTTTTATAGATGTAGAAGCAAGCCCTCAGAATCCTTATATACAATCGCAAGTTTTTTATACTTTGCGTTTATATACCAAAGTGAATATTTCACAGGCACGTTTAAATGAACCCGAGTTATCAGATGCGGTGATTGAGCGCTTAGGGGAAGACAGTAATTACAACACGCAAGTCAACGGCGTCGATTATTCGGTCACTGAACGTAAATATGCCTTTTTTCCGCAAAAGAGTGGTAAATTAACCATTAAGCCCTTGGTATTAACAGCCGAAGTGTTGGTTAACAATGCACAGAGTATTAATCCGTTTTTTAACTCTCAAATGAGTAAAACTAAACGGGTTGAATCTAAACCCGTTACCTTAGATGTTAAACCTGTGCCGGCTGAGTTTAAAGGACAGCATTGGTTATCAGCGGAGCAGTTGGTCTTAAAACAAGAATGGTCAACCGATGTGGCTCAATTAAAAGTAGGGGAGCCCGTTACCAGAACCTTAAGCTTAGTCGCTAAAGGCACGACTGTGGGTCAGTTACCTGAATTGAATACCACCCAAACTTCCGAAGAATTAAAAGCATATCCCGATCAGCCAGTATTGCAAGAACAGAAAAAAGTTGAGGGCCTGATCGCTTTTAGAGAAGAAAAAATTGCCTTAATTCCGTCTAAAGCAGGTACCTATCCATTGCCAGCTATCGAAATACCTTGGTTTAATACGCAAACTCAAAAGCTAGAAATAGCTAAGATTCCAGAAGAAACCTTAACAACGGCAGCTGTTGCTACGCAACCTGAGCCAGCACCTGCGCCCACTTTTACCCCCTTAGAAACAACCAAGACGGATAGTGTGGCTATCGCCGATAGTTACCAAAACACACCTATTTGGTTATGGGTATCAATATTTTTAGCCTTGGGCTGGTTAATAACCCTTATCGTTTTTTTAAGGAAGCGTCGCCCAAAAGCCGAAGTATGGTTAGAGGATGAGTCTGAGATTAGTTTAAAAGCCGCGATTAAAAATTTAAAACATGCCTGTGCTAATAACGATGCGCTTGCTGCTAAAGAAGCCTTATTAATCTGGGGAAATCATAAGTTTGATACTAATAATTTAGGTGCTTTAGCTGGGTTATGTGATGCACGCTTAAGAGATGAAATAGTACTTCTTAATCAAACCTTGTATGGCAAGGAAAGCACCCAATGGGAAGGCAAGAAATTATTCCAAGCCTTTACAGAAAATAAAGCCAGAGGCGCGATAAAAGAAACCGTCGATAAGAGCTTAGAGCCACTGTACAAATTGTAGTAAGCGCTTTAAGTGATACTTACTCTAAACAGTAACGTTTTTTAAACTAGCGGGTCTTTTACGTGTCTGTATTTCGCTTTCAGCAGTTTTCGGTGATACAAGAAAACTCTGCCATGAAGGTGTGTACCGATGCGGTGCTGTTCGGTGCTATGGCGCCTGTAAAACAAGGCGATAGTCTGCTGGATATTGGTACCGGAACAGGGCTGTTGTCATTAATGGGTGCCCAGTTAGGTGCAGAACAAATAACTGCGGTTGAGTTAACGTTGCCCGCTTATGAAGAAGCCGCATTAAACTTTAAAAACAGCCCTTGGGCAGAGCAACTTGAGGCTTTACATGCGGATATACAAAGTTTTGCAGCTCATAGCATTGCCCAATATGATCTTATTATCTGTAACCCACCTTTTTTTACAGATCACAGCAAGGCTTATAATCCGTTAAGAAATACCGCCAGACATACCGATCAGTTAGCGTTTGAAGACTTGCTAGACAGTGTTAATCGGCTATTATCTGAAAAGGGTTTGTTTTATGTGTTGTTACCTATCCATGCCATAGAGAAATTTACCGCTTTGGCTTTAGCACTGGGTTTGTATCTAAATCGGCAAATAGATTTTCGAGGTTATGCGCATAACGAAGCAAAAGTGAGTGCCTTAACCTACAGTAGGCAAATATCGATACCCTATAAAATGTGCTTAACCATCTATAAAGCAGAAAGAGTTTATTCCGAAGAGAGCGAACAGTATTTATCGCCCTTTTTATTGCGGTTTGCTATTAAAAATACTTAAAAAAGCCAGCTGAACACGTCAACTGGCTTTAATTGAAGGGTTAGATCTAAGTTTATTTACAAAGCAATAATACTCAACGGTTCTGTAAATACTCCTGCGCCATTAGTGCCAATGGCTCTTACTCGAACCCAATAAGTATGTGTTGCTGTTAAATGAGTCAATTGAATGTGTGATGCAGTTGTTGATGACAGCGCATGCTCCCAATGGGCTTCAACTAAAGGATCCAACTCAGTCATTTGCACCTCATAACTGCCAGCACCGTCTAAACGTTTCACTCTAACATCCAATGTGCCCGTTAACTCGCCACGAGAAACACGGAAACCAGCAGGAGCAGGCAAAGGATCAACCCTATCAGTATGAGTTGTGTCTCGACGTAAGTCATAGCCCGTAGATTCCAATATATCGACGCTACCTTGCGCCACTAATTCAAAATACGGCGCCAATTGTTTTAGCATCTTGGTTAAGAACAGGCGTTGGCTATCTCTCAGAGCTACTTTATTAATGTCCTTAGTTAATGCGTCATAATAAGCCGCTTCATAATTCATTTGCGCAGTCGTAAAAGCCGATAACGAAGGAATCTGGGATAACCAAGGTATGGGGTAATTATTGTTAGACGTGACAGCCGCAACAATAGTGTTAGATTTAGCTAAAAAAACAGACTCATTCAAACGTTCAAAGGCAACAATCAATTTTGCTTGCATGGTTAATTTCTATAAGTTAAGGGTGATTCAAAACCGCACATAACATTAAAAATCAGTCGACTTATAGAGCATTAACTGAGACCTTGCTTTATGAACGCATCCAAAAAGGTCGCGGCCTCAACTTGCAGTCTAGTCTAGTTGTTTATAAAAACCTAGAAAATAAATACTTTATTATTAAAAATACTTGCAATAGTTGCCTAAAAGCGCCCAACCATACACAAAAAACGAGAGAACAATTTATTTAAGGCAGATCACAGTAGAAAAAAACAACATAACTTATAGTAAATGACAGATCGCATTTTTTTAAGTAATGGAGGACAATTAACAAGAACTCGTTAAATCCAGGGCTAAAGAGGTGTAACTTGATTAATGATAGATAACAATTGGATAAATCGTAATAACAATTTTCTAGTGTTATCTAACATTTTCAATTTGTTAGGTCTGTTTTTAAGAAAATCATTACATTTTTTTCATCTAGAAGTACAAAAATTAAAAGAAGGGATGTTAACAGTACCTATAGAGATGTACATTATTACCAAACAATAACGGGTATCATCGCGAAAACACAGTGATTAACAGAGTTATAAGGGGTATTTTTATAGTACTGCTTTATTTCAGAGGGATTAAGAGTTGATTTTAGTAACACGTCCTTGTGTTATTAAATTGTTGAAAACGTGTTATCTGATAACTTTGTGTCCACGGCCAGCCATGCAGTTGGTATAAGCGCTTTTATATTTTTCTTCTGCACCTAAGCCTTTGTATGCACCACCACCAAGGCCGCCTACTACAGCGCCTAACGCGGCACCTGTTCCTGCGCTACCGGTAATGGCACCTAAAAGTGCACCACCTGCTGCACCCGCTAAAGCACCTGTTCCTGCACCAACAGCTGTTTCAGTCGCTGTGCCACCTGACGCTTGAGAGGCTAATTGCTTACACTCCGCCATATCTTGATTAATTCGAAATGCATTTGGATCGTTGTAGGCATCTACTGTGGGCGTCCATCCACCTTGACTAGCGCAGGCGGTTAATAAAATGCTACCGATTAAAACACTACTGGTTGTTAATTTATTCATATTGTTTACCTTTGAAAGTTGAAGATGAACGAGAATGGGTATTATAACTCTCTTAACACGTGTATAGGTGGCCTATTAAGCACTTGTTTAACGCCTAAGAGTCCGACTAAACTAACAAATAGTGCGCTGATGACAGGTACTATCAAGCTTAGTGTTAGGTTGGGCTGATATTCTATAGCCATCACTCGGGTGTACAAGGCGTATAGGATAGCCTCTGCTATTATGACCGCTAAAAGCCCTGATATTAATCCCAACACACCAAATTCTATCCATTGAGTTTTTCTTAAGAACTTTCGGTTTGCCCCAAAGGTGCGCATGAGTGTCCCTTCGTAAATACGATTATCTAAGGTCGCATAAACAGCGGCAAATAAGACGGTAAATCCGGCCATTAAGGCAAAATAGAGTAAATAATTGATGGCTTGCGTGAGTTGTTTTAGCAGGGTTTTAAATTGTTTTAGAATCAAATCAACCTCTAAAACCGTCGTGCTGGGGTACTTTTTAACTAATGTATTTAACAGGTCTTTTTTAGCTTCTGGCAAATAAAAACTGGTGATATAGGTGCTCGGAAACGCATCTAAACTACCGGGTGAAAATACCATGTAAAAATTAGGCTTCATGGTGTCCCATTTTAATGCCCGAAGACTGGTGACGGTCGCATAGACTAATTGATTATCAATCGAAAAGGTGAGTAGATCACCTAAGTTTATCTTTAAATTATCCGCTAATTTTTGTTCTACAGAGACACTGACTGTCTGTGTGGGAGTCCACCACTGTCCTGCGACTAATTTATTGTCTTCGGGTAACTCTTTGGTCCACGTTAAGCTAAGTTCTCTATGGGTTGCATTGTCACCTTGAGAATCTTTACTGACAAATTTTTGCACGGGTGTGTGGTTAATTTCCGTTAATCGGCCTCTCACCACCGGATAAAATTGACTGCCTTGTATCGCGTCTTGTTGTAAGTCTGCTTTAAAGGCTAACTGTTGTTCGGGAAAGATATTGAGTGCAAAGTGGTTGGGTGCATTTTCAGGTAACTGTTGTTGCCAATTATTGATTAAATCAGTTCGCACGGTAAAGCTCAGTAGCATGGCGGCTAAGGTTAAACTAAAGGCTAAGATTTGGCTGATTGTCGCCTGTCGGTTTCTGATTAAGCCTTGTAGGCCAAACCGCCAAGTTAAAGACATTTTAGGGACTAGAGAGGCTATTAGGTTTAATAAACCATAAATCAGTACACTGAGTACTAGTAAAGTGATTAAGCCTGTGCCTAAGACGGTGGCCGTCATTTTTACATCAGTGGTATAGCGCCAAATTAATAAGCCGATAATAGTGATAGATAGGCTGTAAACGAACCATGCGCTGATCGGTAGTGGCTCTAGATCTTGTCTTAAAATGCGTAAAGGTGCGACGTTTTTTAATCGTAAAATGGGCGGGAGCGCAAAGGCGAGTAAGACAATAATGCCGATACTAAAGCCAAACCCTAGGGCCGATAAATTGGGGTTTGCGATTTGTTGTGGCAATAGATCTTTTAGTAACTTAAATAAACCCCGTTGTGCAAACCAACCCAGTAAGCAGCCAATCGCGCTAGTTAATAAGCCTAAGATAAGAAACTGACTGCAATATAACCAAAGTATTTCCCTCTGTTGACAGCCTAAACAGCGTAATAAGGCGGTGGCATTAAAATGCCGTTGGGTATAGCGTCCTGTGGCCATAGCGATGGCGACACCTGAAATTAAAATAACCAGAATACTCGATAGCCCTAAATACCGCTCTGCTCGAATTAAGGCGGTACCTAATTCAGGACGATCTTCATGAATATCCATGATTTTTTGAGAGGGTGTTAATTGCGGTTGTAGCCATTGTTTAAAATTAACGATCGCTTCTTGATCACCGCTAAACTGAAAGAAATAATGCACATGACTGCCTGGTTGAATAATGCCGGTGGCTGTTAAGTCTGCGTCATTCATCATGACGCGAGGTGAGAAACTATACAGATCACCTTTTTTATCAGGTTCATAAGTGATAATTTTGCTGATAGTCAGCGGCTTTTCCCCAACAGTTAAGGAATCGCCTATATTGAGCTTAAGCGCAGACAGAATACGTTTTTCTACCCATACCCTGCCCGCTTCGGGGCCTGCATGCGTAATGGTTTCTGAGTTGTAATCTGCGCCTGTTGTTTTTAATAGGCCACGTAAAGGATAAGAACTACTGACGGCTTTTACACCCGCTAATAGCAGTTCATCATGTTCAATTAATACACTGGGGAACTCAACGGTTTGAGCGAGTGTTAAGTTAAGTTGTTTCGCGCGAGATTGCCAGTCAGTTGGAATGGGGGTGGGGCAAGCAATGACTAAGTCGGCGGCTAAAAACTCAGCAGCTTGCAAGGTCATGGTGCGCTGTAAGCGATCAGAAAACAAAGAGATCGCGGTCGAGCTCGTCACGGCAATTAACAAGGCTATGATGAGTATGGTTAATTCGCCTGAGCGACTATCACGCCACAACAAGCGTAAAGCCAAATTAAATCGACTCAGATTCATACTTGCTGGCCTGCTTCAATTTTAATAGTGCGCTCACAGCGTGCCGCTAGATGGGCATCGTGAGTGACTAAAATTAAGGTGGTTTGATTTTCTGAGTTTAATTCAAACAGTAAATCGATAATGGATGCGCCGGTTTTGCTGTCTAAATTTCCGGTGGGCTCATCAGCAAATAAGATTTTAGGTTGGGTTGCAAAGGCTCTGGCTAATGCAACACGTTGTTGTTCACCGCCCGAGAGTTGTTTGGGGGTATGTGATAAGCGGTGGGCTAATCCCACGCGTTCTAATAACCGGCTGGCAATGGCTTTAGCTTTTTTATCGCCTCTTAACTCCAAAGGGAGCATGACATTTTCTAAAGCGGTTAAGCCTTGTAATAATTGAAACGATTGAAAGACGAAACCAATCAATTCATTACGTATGGCGGCTCGACCATCTTCATTCATCTGTGTGATATCTAGACCATTGAGGGAAATACTTCCACTTGTGGACGTATCGAGTCCAGCTAATAAACCTATGAGTGTTGATTTGCCGGAGCCCGACTCTCCGATAATGGCAATACTTTCCCCTGAGTTGATTATCAAGTCTATCGATGACAAGATATGCAGTGTTCCTTCGGCAGTTAGGACTGTTTTTGTTAGGTTTTCTGCTACTATTATCGGATGTGAATGCGATTTAATTTGTGTGGGTGTCATGTTTAAGTGTCTATTGATGATCGCTACGTTATGCTTGCCAGGCTTAGCTTTAGCTCAGTCGCCACCCATTTTGGTGTTAGGTGATAGTATTAGCGCTGGCTATGGTCTAGAACTTGATCAAGGTTGGGTGTCTTTATTGCAGAAAAAGCTTATTGAATCCAAGCGGCATTATAGTATTATAAATGCCAGTATTAGTGGAGAAACAAGTGCAGGCGGGTTATCTCGTGTTAATGCCTTATTATCAACTCATAAACCGAGTATCGTATTGGTGCAGTTAGGTGCTAATGATGGTTTAAGGGGTCTTTCTCTGATACAGATGAAAAACAATCTGGCTGAAATGATACGTATTAGTCAAAAATCTGGAGCTAAAGTGATGCTGTTGGGCATGAAAATTCCACCTAATTACGGCAAACGTTATATTGAGCAGTTTTATGCTGTTTACCCGCAATTGTCTAAAGAATTAAGCATCCCGCTAGTCCCTTTTATCCTTGAAGATGTAGCACTGAATAAAGATTTAATGCAACTTGACGGGTTACATCCTAACGCAAAAGCACAATCTATTCTTGCCGACAAAATTGAGCCTTATCTTTTCCCTCTACTTAAATAAACGAGAGTTACTGATGACAGTATTAACATTAAAACAAGCTAATCTTATTATAAATACCGCTGTTCACATTGCTAGAGAGTTAAATTTATCGCCGCTTACGGTCGTGGTTTTAGACACGGCTGGACATATTAAGGCGATGCAAAGAGAAGATGGTGCCAGTATGATCAGGCAACAAATCGCGACTGCGAAAGCATGGGGCGCCGTTAATATGGGTGTGTCATCAAGAAGTTTGGCTGGCGTAGCTGCTCAGCGTCCTGATTTTATGAATGCTTTAATTGATGTGGCGGGTGGCAAAATAATGCCTGTACCGGGTGGCGTATTAATTAGAGATTCAGAAAATAATCTTTTAGGTGCGGTGGGTATCAGTGGCGATGTGTCTGATCAAGATGAGCGTTGTGCTATTGCTGGTATTGAAGCCGTGGGTTTCTTTGCGGTAGTTTAAGAAAGCGAGTAATCCCGTTTATTGACTCAAATTATAAATGGTTATAAGTGCTAACTATTTATAGTTTGAGTCTGTCGGCATTATTCATCGATAACGACGGGAAGATTGTCTTGATCCTTGTCATCATCAGGTTTTCTAACAAATAGTTTAGAAAATAATAAGCCTATCTCGAATAGCATCCACATGGGTACGGCTAATAAAGTTTGAGAAATAGCATCGGGTGGCGTTAAAAAAGCCCCAATCACAAAAGCACCTACAATCACATAAGGCCGTTTTTCAGCGAGGCTTTCTGGCGTTATCAAGCCTGTCCACACCATTACGATCGTAAATATCGGTACTTCGAAGCAAATTCCAAAAGCAAAGAACAGCGTTAAGACAAAATCCAAATACTTGGTAATGTCGGTCATTATGGCTACCCCAGTGGGAGCCGCTGCCGTTAAAAAACCAAAGATTAAGGGAAATACGACAAAGTAGGCAAAGACGACGCCTAAATAAAATAGAAAGGTGCTGGCAATGAGTAAAGGAAATACCATGCGTCTTTCCCGTTTATAAAGCCCAGGAGCCACGAAAGCCCAAAATTGATACAGAATGACGGGGACAGAAATAAAAACGGCGACTACGAGGGCTAATTTGAACGGTGTGAAAAAAGGCGAGGCCACATCAATAGCAATCATGGTGCTATTTTGAGGCATATGCTTCATTAAGGGGCCCGCTAAAAAGCTGTAGATTTCATTAGCGTAAGCTGAGAGTGCAAGAAAGACGGCTATTACAAATACTACGATCTTTAACAGTCGTGTACGTAGTTCTATTAAATGACTCATGAAAGGAAGTGCCGCCTCTTCCATTTTATTTGTGTTCATCTAAGTGTTTGAGATCTTTTTGAGTTTCTTCCAGAGAATCTATGGTTTCTTCTAAGGTTGAATTGAGTTCTGTTAAGTTAACTTGGTCGTTTAACAGTTGGCGAAGCTCTTCTTGGTGTAATTCGTATTGTATTTCTGATTTGACGTTGGCGATCATGGCTCGAGATTTTCCGAGCCAGAAGCCGACAATGCGGGCTACTTTCGGTAAGCGTTCTGGCCCAATCACTATTAAACTGACTAGGCCTATCATGACTAATTCAGAAAACCCTATGTCAAACATCTTAGTCTTTTTCGTTGGTTTTAGAGGTCACTTCACCTTCTAAAGTGTCTGCTTCTTTTTCATCGGGTTTGCCATCCGCTTCGCCTTCTTTTACGGCTGATCGAAAGTTTTTAATAGCCCCACCTAGGTCTGTTCCAATATTACGTAGTTTTTTAGTACCAAACACTACGATAACAATGACTAAAATAACTAATAATTCTTTGATGCCAATGCCCATTGTTTACTCCCGTTATTTTTGAGTGCGTTGCGCTTTTTCATCCAGACCTGATAAACCAAATCGACGTTGTAGTTCATTTAAAACATCATCAGGACTTAAATTTTGTTCTGCTAGTAACACCATGCAGTGGAACCATAGGTCTGCAGTTTCATAAATAATTTGTTGTTTGTCGCCATCTTTTGCAGCAATGATAGTCTCTGCGGCTTCTTCACCAATCTTCTTTAAAATAGCATTGGTGCCTTTAGCATAAAGGCTGGCTACATAAGATTTATCAGCAGATTCTAGTTTACGTTGCTCCAGAATTTCTGCTAATTGTTGTAGTACATTACTCATGTTTTTTATATATGTGTTGAGGGTCTTTTAAAACAGGCTCTGTGACTTGCCATTGTTTATCAACTAAACGTCGATAAAAACAGCTTTCACGTCCAGTATGGCAGGCGATCCCGCCTTCTTGCTCTATTTTCATTATGATAACGTCTTCATCACAATCAATATAGATATCAATCACTTTTTGCCGATGTCCAGACTCTTCGCCTTTACGCCATAAGCGATGACGAGATCTAGACCAATAAACCGCATAACCTTCTTCTGCCGTTAGGGCTAAAGATTCACGATTCATCCAGGCAAACATAAGGATTTTACCGCTTTCTGCTTGCTGGGCAATGGCAGGACAGAGACCTTCTTCTGTCCATTTAATTTCATCTAGCCAGCTATCGCTCATAAACGCATTTCTATGTCGCGTGATGCCATGTGTTCTTTGGCTTCTTGAATAGAGTACTCAGCAAAGTGAAAGATGCTGGCCGCCAATACCGCATCGGCTTTGCCTTGAATGACGCCTTCTGCTAAATGGTCTAAATTGCCTACGCCACCTGAAGCAATGACTGGGACGCTGACACTTTCACTGATGGTGCGAGTTAAAGGTAAGTCAAAACCTTCTCGAGTGCCGTCTCGGTCCATACTGGTCAACAGGATTTCCCCTGCACCGTAATCAACCATCTTTTTAGCCCATTCAATGGCGTCGATGCCAGTGGCTTTACGACCGCCATGGGTAAATATTTCCCAACGATCACTTTCACCGGGATTGCTGACTTTCTTGGCATCAATAGCAACTACGATACATTGTGAGCCAAAGCGTTGAGCGGCTTCTCTTACAAACTCAGGGTTAAAGACGGCGGCACTATTAATGCCTACTTTATCAGCACCAGCATTTAGCATGCGTCTAATATCTTCTAGGGTTTTAATGCCCCCACCCACTGTTAACGGGATAAATACTTCACTCGCGACTTGCTCAACCACATGCACCATGGTGTCACGGTTGTCATGGGTAGCGGTAATATCTAAAAACGTAATTTCATCTGCGCCTTCGCGATCATAGCGTCTTGCGACTTCTACAGGGTCACCTGCATCGCGAATGTCTACAAATTGCACGCCTTTAACAACGCGGCCATTGGCGACATCTAAGCAAGGAATAATGCGTTTGGCTAAGCTCATAAGGTAGTAAATGATTCAGCTAATTTTTCTGCTTCAGCAAAGTCTAAGGTACCTTCATAAATAGCGCGGCCCGTAATAGCGCCCATAATACCTTCATGAGCGACAGCGCCTAAGGCTCTAATATCTTCAATGTTAGTAATACCACCCGAAGCAATCACAGGAATTTTAATAGCGCGGGCTAAGCGTGCTGTCGCTTCGACATTAACGCCTTGCATCATGCCATCTCTAGAGATGTCGGTATAAATAATCGCTTCTACGCCATCCGCTTCAAAGTGTTGGGCTAAATCGATAACATCATGTTTAGATAATTTTGACCAGCCATCAATAGCCACTTTGCCATCTTTAGCATCTAAGCCGACGATAATACGACGTGGATATTCAAGAGCCATATCTCTAACAAAATGAGGTTCATTAACCGCTTTAGTGCCGATAATGACATATTCAACACCGGCATTTAAATAAGCTTGAATGGTCTCTTCATCACGAATGCCGCCGCCAATTTGTACCGGTACGTTGGGATAGGCTTCTACAATGGCATGTATAACATCGGCATTAACGGGTTTGCCAGCAAAAGCACCGTCTAAATCAACTAAATGAATTCTTTTAGCACCAGCCGCAACCCAGCGACCAGCAACAGCTACAGGATCATCAGAGAAGACTGTGTCATCGTCCATACGTCCTTGACGTAAGCGTACACATTTTCCTTCTTTTAAATCGATAGCGGGTATTAACAACATAGAAATTGAATCCTTAAAAGGGGGTATAGATTAAACTTGGCCATTCCAATGCAAAAAGTTATTGAGCAGTTGTAAACCAACGGTCTGACTTTTTTCTGGATGAAATTGTACGGCAAATACATTGTCTTGAGACAGGGCACAAGCAAAGGTATCTGGGTAATCTGTGGTGGCAGCGACTAATGCTTTGTCATTAGGAACCGCATAGTAACTGTGTACAAAATAGAAACGACTATCTTGTGGAATATTGTCCCATAACGGGTGAGCAGAATAATGCACTTGATTCCAGCCCATGTGGGGAATCTTAAGACTGCTGCCGTTGGCATCTTTTAAGGCCTCAGGAAAATGAACGACATGCCCCGGCAAGATGTTAAGCGCCTGAGTTGTACCGTTTTCTTCACTATCACTGAGTAAAGCTTGCATACCTAAACAAATCCCTAAAAAAGGTTTTGTTTTGGCTGATGTCTTGATCACGTCAGTTAAACCAGATTGATCAAGAGCGACCATACAGTCTCTCATGGCACCCACGCCAGGAAAGACAACTCTATCTGCTTTTAGAATAAGTTCGGGATTGGATAAGATTTGTACATCAACATCGGGTGCTGCATGTTGCAACGCTTTTGCAATTGAATGCAAATTACCCATTCCGTAATCAATAACAGCAACAGAAGACATAAATAGTTAAAAAGTTAAAGTTTAAGGCTACAGACTGCCTTTTGTGGAGGGCATTATACCCGCCATTCGAGTGTCTGCGGTAATCGCCATGCGAATTGCCCGACCGAAAGCTTTAAAAATAGTTTCTGCAACATGATGTGCATTAGCGCCTTTCAGATTATCAATATGTAAGGTCACCCCTGCATGATTAACAAAACCTTGGAAAAACTCTCTAAATAAATCAACATCAAAGCCACCGATCATTCCTTTGGGATAAGTTACATCGTAAAACAATCCAGGACGACCGGAGAAGTCGATAACGACTCTGGATAAAGATTCATCCAGAGGAACGTACGAATGACCGTATCTATAAATGCCGCGCTTGTCTCCAATAGCCTGAGCAAATGCTTGGCCCAAGGTAATGCCAATATCTTCCACAGTGTGATGGGCGTCTATTTCTAAATCGCCTACTGCGTGAATATCTATATCAATCAAACCATGTCTAGCAATTTGGTCTAGCATGTGGTCAAGAAAAGGCACACCCGTAACAAATGAGGATATGCCTGTGCCATCAAGATTGATCTTGCAAGTAATTTGAGTTTCAAGGGTATTGCGTTCGACTACTGAAGTACGTTGCGTCATAGTTCTCAAATAAGGTCAGTGAATAATGAATAGTTAATATTAACCTTTAGACGCTCTTTTACGTTCGTTTTCAGTTAATAGTTTTTTACGTAAACGGATAGATTTTGGCGTAACTTCAACCAACTCGTCTTCAGCAATAAACTCTAAAGCTTGCTCTAAGGTTAATTTTTGAATACGCGCTAAGGTTAAGGTATCGTCTGTACCTGAAGCACGAATATTGGTTAATTGTTTTGCTTTACAAGGGTTAACACACAGGTCATTACTACGAGAATGTAAACCGACTAGCATACCTTCGTATACTTCATCGCCATTAACCAATAACAACTCACCGCGTTCTTGTAATGGATGTAACGAATAAGTAACCGCTTTGCCCGCTACCATAGAAATCATTACGCCACGTAATCTGCTACCCACATCACCGGCTTTCATGGGGCCGTAATGGTCGAATACGTGATACAACAAACCTGAACCCGAAGTCGCTGTCATAAACTCAGTTTGGAAACCAATTAAACCACGTGATGGCATCATGTATTCCAGACGAATACGACCTTTACCATCGGGTACCATATTGGTTAAATCACCTTTACGATCACCCAGTTTTTCCATGATGCTACCTTGGTGTTCTTCTTCCACCTCAATAGTCACCATTTCGAATGGTTCGCACTTTTTACCATCAATTTCTTTAAGAATTACTTCTGGACGGGATACGCCCATTTCGAAACCCTCACGACGCATGTTTTCAATTAATACTGATAAATGCAACTCACCACGGCCTGATACTTGAAATTTATCTGGATCAGCCGTGTCTTCAACACGTAAAGCTACGTTATGTTGTAATTCTTTATCTAAACGATCACGAATTTGACGCGTAGTAACAAACTTACCTTCTTTACCTGCGAAAGGAGAGTTGTTAACTTGGAACGTCATACTCACAGTCGGTTCATCAACTGATAACGGTGTCATTGCTTCTACTGCATCAGGATTGCAAAGTGTGTCAGAAATTTCTAATTTCTCGATACCCGCGAAAGCGATAATGTCACCTGCACGCGCTTCTTGAACTTCGACGCGCTCTAGTCCATGGAAGCCATATATTTGTAGCATTCTAGCTTTACGTTCAACACCTTCACGGTTAACAACCACTAAAGGTTGATTGGGTTTAATGCTGCCGCGTTGAATACGGCCAATACCAATAACGCCCACATAAGTGTTGTAATCCAAGCTTGATACTTGCATTTGGAATGTGCCATCCACGTCAACAGGTGGTGGACTTACTTTTTCTACAATGGTTTCGAATAACGGTGTCATGTCTCCACCGCTTATATCGCTCTCTAAACCAGCATAGCCATTAATGGCAGATGCATAAACAATCGGGAAGTCTAATTGCTCATCCGTAGCGCCTAGACGATCGAATAAGTCAAAAGTTTGATCAACAACCCAATCAGGACGAGCGCCTGGACGGTCAATTTTGTTGATAACAACAATCGGTTTTAAACCTAAAGCGAAAGCTTTTTGAGTTACAAAGCGTGTTTGAGGCATCGGGCCATCAACCGCATCAACTAAAAGTAATACGCAATCAACCATCGATAATACACGTTCCACTTCACCACCAAAATCAGCATGGCCTGGGGTGTCAACGATATTGATGTGGTAGCCGTTCCAATCTAATGCCGTATTTTTTGCAAGAATGGTGATACCACGCTCTTTCTCGATATCGTTAGAATCCATGATACGTTCAGTTACTTTGGCGTGAGACGCAAAGGTACCTGATTGTTGTAATAACTTATCAACAAGGGTCGTCTTACCATGGTCAACGTGAGCGATGATGGCGATGTTTCTTAATTTTTCAATCACTTTTTGGGTACTCTAATAGTTTAAAAATGGGGTATGGGGTAGGCGTGTTCAGCCCAATAAATAGTGTTAGTAATAGTTTTATTTCGTCTTAACTTTGTTGCCAAGGTAATTTGTTGTAACGCCAGCCACCGATATTTCCTCTATGGTTTGAACCATCTAAGGGGCCTTCAAAGCCATCGGTTATATTCACTAGGTGTTTGTAGCCATAAGCTTCTAGTGCTTTTGCCGCGTCTAAAGAACGTTGTCCACTTCGGCATAGTAATAGAATAGGTGCTGTTTTATCAGGGGCTATTTTTTCTACTTCTCTAATAAAAGATTCATTGATTTGCATCGTAGGGAACTCTTTCCAAGGGATATGAATAGCCCCTATGGGATGACCTACAAAGCTGTGTTCAATTTTTGTACGTACATCAACGAGAACACTCGCTTTATTTTGCTGTAACAATTCGTAAGATTGTATTGGATTTAAATTTTCTATCATGATGTTTTATTAATGTTTTTTTGACCAATAAATTGGGCTTGGTTTCTTAAGCCACTACTTGGCAAGCCAACTAAACCATTTTCTCTGTATAAAATAACCTGTAATGATGAGAACAATGTTAAAAGTTCGTTACGATTTAACAGATAATCGGGGTTATTAGGCGAGGTCGGGGTGGTTTTTTCTTTCGTAAAAGTTTGATAAAAAAGCAATCCATCCGGTTTAAGTGCGTCTATTATCGCATCAGAGAGCCTGCGGTCAAGAAAACGACTCACAACAATGACATCAAAAGCACATTTAGGGATGCTTTTAGGGTCTATATTTTGGACATAAGCGTTGATATCTAGGGCGTTAGAGCTTGCATAGACAGATAATTTATCAATAGCAACTTTTGATATATCGACGGCAGTAACCGCTAGTCCATGCCTAGCTAAAAACATCGCATTGGCTCCCATTCCACATGCTAAATCAAATGCCTTGCCTTTGGGTGGCAATAAGAATGCATTTTCACTCAGTATTTCAGCACAATTAAGTGGATCGGAATCGTTGATGGTGGCGTTACTATAAAGGGTATCCCAATGTTGATCTGTCGATATCATTGCTCAGTGCCAGGCATACTCACCCTATGTTCTAGCCAAACTTGTAGAAAGTCCATGAAAGCTTTAACTTTTGCAGACAGATACTTTCTGTGCGGATAAACCGCATGTATATCTAAAGGAGGTAATGGGTAGTCTTCCAATACTACTTTTAGGGTGCCGTTTTCAATATCTTGTCCCACAATATAAGTGGGCAACATGACTAAACCGAGGCCATTGATCGCTGCAATTCTAATAGGATGAGCGGCATTCGCTTGCATTCTGCCATTTACAGTGACAACTTTAAGCCCTGATTCAGATTTAAATTGCCATTTATTACGTGGAGAAATGCCCCAATTGATTAAGCAGCTATGTGAAGCTAAGTCTTCTGGAGTTTTTGGCGTACCGTTAAGTTCTAAATAGACGGGTGATGCGCAAACAACTAAAGAAGAGCTAGCTAATTTTCTAGCGACCATACTGGTGTCATCCAATACGCCAAGGAAAATGGCCACATCAATGCCTTCATCAATTAAGTCACCGGGACTACCTTGTAAAATCATTTCTATGGTTAAGTCTTTATGAATTTTTAAGAATTCAGAGACAGCCCTAGCAATATGGGTTGCACCAATAGCCGGAGGTGCACTAATTTTTAAAAGTCCGCGTGGTTCGGTTTGTAAATGCGTAATGGCCGCTTCCATTTCATCTACATCGAGTAAAACTTGCTGGCAACGCTCAAGATAAGATGCGCCCACATCGGTTAAACTTAGGCTGCGTGTTGTTCTATTAATTAAGCGGGTGCCCAGAGAGCCTTCGAGTTGCATAATATGCTTAGTCGCCATGGCCCTAGAAATACCTAGGTCTTTAGCGCCCCCGGCAAAACTCCCCGATCTGGCGACGCGAACGAAAACGTTCATACTCGTTAATTTATCCATTGTTGAATCTCACTAATCCGGGATGAATACATTATGTCTTATCTGTTCTTTTCGTCAATAAAACACTTGACATTGATTACAGTTTCTCAATTAGAAACAATTTATTTAATAATTTGCGTATTGTATACGAAAAATAACCCTGTATAGTAGTACCCATGTAAGAACGTAAGTGAATTTGTAAATTAGCACTTCAGCTGTTTAAATGAATTTCAGACTTAATTACAGGATTAACCTAATGAATAATATAAATAAATTTATAGTTGTTGGATTAATTTTTATTGCAGGTATTGTGAGTTTTATTTCAGGGCAATTTATTATTGCAACTGTGTTATTTGCTTCAGCAGCCATTTACAGCAATATTGTAACGCGAGTCAAGATAAACAGCTGAGTTTTAACCAGTTAACTACCTCCTGGTGTTATACCTCCAAGCAGTTCCTCCTCATAAATGCTCTGCTTGAATTTTCAACCCTCTTTTGCTTTTGGCTTCAGAGGGTTTTTTTTGCCTTAAATTTATTGGCTTCTCTGATATAAGATGTCACTAATTTGGCATTGAGGATTAAAGCCACTCACGGCTTGTTTTAAAAGATTTCTAATTTCTTCAAAATCATCATTCTTATACGCAAACTCAAGCGAAGCTAAGAGTTGCTCTAGTTCGTTCCATTTAATGACGTGTTCTTCGGCTCGCATAATTCTTGGATGAAGGGTTTCCGTGACGTTCTCACCAATTAAAAGCTCTTCATATAATTTTTCACCGGGCCTTAAGCCGGTATATTGAATTTCTATTTCTCCATCTGGCGAGTCTTCACTCTTTACTTCTAAGCCGCTTAAATGAATCATGCGTTTTGCTAAATCTAAGATACGTATTGGCTCGCCCATATCTAAGACAAAAACATCGCCACCTTGTCCTAAGGCACCTGCTTGAATAACTAATTGAGAGGCTTCTGGAATGGTCATAAAATAACGGATGATTCGGGCATCTGTTACAGTTACGGGGCCACCTCGGGCAATTTGTTCTCTAAATAAGGGTACTACAGAGCCAGAAGAGCCTAATACATTCCCAAACCTAACCATGGTAAAACGAGTGCTATTTTGATCCGCATATTTTAAGCTTAGCGCTTGAAGTATCAGTTCTGCAAAGCGTTTGGTAGCACCCATAGTATTGGTGGGTCTGACGGCTTTATCTGTTGATATCAGTACAAATAATTCTACCTTTGCTTTAAGGGCTGCCTGGGCAGTGTATAACGTACCAAAAATATTATTATAAATAGCTTCGCCAGGATTGTGCTCTACTAGAGGCACGTGCTTATAAGCAGCGGCATGATAAATCGTCTGTACGTTAAGAGTCTGACAGGTTTTTTCAAGCCGTTTTGAGTTGGTAACAGAACCTAGAATGGGAATAATTTCTGGTATATCAACTGATGTTTTTTTAGAGATAAGTTGGTTTAATTCTTTTTCAATCGCATAAAGGGCAAATTCACTCCTTTCATAAAGGATCAGGCTGCGGGGCTTCAATTTGATAATTTGTCGGCATAATTCTGAACCTATCGATCCGCCTGCGCCCGTTACCATGACTACTTTTTGGTTAATGTTTGCTTCAAAAAGCGATTTATTGGGTGCTACGGGGTCTCTGCCTAATAAATCTGCAATATCCACTTCTTGTAAAGCATCAACACTCACTCGGCCTTCCGCGATGTCAGATAAGCCTGGCATAGACATTACGTGTACTTTATAAGTTTCTAATATGCGTATCAGTTCACTGATGCGAGAGTGTTTTGCAGAAGGCATGGCTAATAAGATATTAGAGACGGAGTACTTATCTATTAAATAATTTAAAGAACTCAATGGGTAGATCGATAAGCTATTTATTTTTCTTTTATGTAATGCCTTGTCGTCATCAATAAAGGCAACTGCTTTAAAGTCTCGACCTTGTTCTAAGGCAGCGGCTAATTGGACACCGGCACTTCCTGCCCCATAAATGACAACCGGTTTCTTTACTGACTCTGATCGTCTCTTTTTACCTGCGACTCGAAAATAGGCTTCACCCAGCCACCAGCGGGCAATGAATCGACTGCTAGCGAGTAGGAATAAAATGATCAATCCATTCAGCGGCGAAACGGTTCTGGGAATAACTTTTATAGCGGACTCATAGATAACAAAAGCAAAGAGTAACGCGTAGAGTGTAGAAGCCTGAACGATAGTCCATAAGGCTTTAATCTCTATATAACGTATAATGGCACGATATAAGCCCAATCTAATAAAGATAGGGATAGCGATGAAAGGTGCTGCAGCAAATAAATACCACTCATCGCCTTTAGGGATATAAAGCTCTCCCCAGCGCAAAGAAAAACTACTCCACAGCGCAAAGAAAACAAAAAATATATCAGTGTTAATTAAAATAACTGCTTTATATTTTCTATTAAGACCTATAAACCAGTGCGCTAATGAGTTTTGAATCATTTAACTTCTCTTTGTCCCGCTCTAAAATAGATAGCTAATAAAATCAAGGGTAGATAGCCAATAATAAGCCCTAAAAAGGGGTTAAGTTTAGCTAAACCAACCCCTAATGCCAACGGTGTTAACCAGATGATGTTGATTAAACCTACGGTAATGGACACTACTTTATGAGATTGATAATAACGTGAGGCGTATTGATAAGCATGGCTACGATGCGCTTCATAGACTTTATCGCCTTGTAAAAAGCGCCTAAACAATGTGAATGTCGCATCCACAATAAATACACCGAGTAATATCAGCCAACTCCAAAAGAATAGCGGATTAATCCAAGCCGCTTGAATAGATAATAGGCCTAATACTAAGCCTAAAAAGCCACTGCACGCATCGCCCATAAATATCTTTGCGGGAGGATAGTTCCAAAGTAAGAAACCAGCAACAGTAAAAGCTAAGAATAAGGGTAAAACCCATTGACCGGCAGTTTCAGCGCTTAAAAAATATAATAAGGCCCCCCCTATACAAACGGTAATGGCTTCAATACTGGCTAAGCCATCAATACCATCCATAAAGTTATAGAGATTAAGAAGCCATACTAAATAGAATAAGGCCAATAATTGACCCAATAGGTCAAAATTGAAGAGAGCATTACCATAGTCCAGTGGCAAACTAATGACTAAAGGGGGTAAGCCACCTAAGCAATACAAACCCCAAGTTGCTGCCATAAAGTGCGAAAGTAATCGCCAGCGTGCAGGAATATGTCCGTGGTCATCTAGAAAGCCAATCATAGCCGCTATGGCGCCCGCACCTATCAGTGCCCACATAACACCAAGTGAAATGACGCCTAAATAAAATAATGTCGGTAGCCCCAACAGAAAAACTAAAACGATTGAAACTCCGCCGCCTCTAGGCGTGGGTATGCTGTGTGAGCTACGGGCATTGGGGATATCTAGCAATTGGCTATTCAAGGCATAGCGTCGTAGCAAGCCAGTAAGCATCGCGCTTAAGAATAAAGCCGGTAGACCTAGTAAGAGGCTAATAAGGGTCATGAATTATCTTGTTTATAAAATATGGCTGTTTTATGGAGAGCATCCTCTAATTTTACGGGGGGGGTCCAATTTAACAGCTGTTGTGTTTTGGAAATATCTACCTGTAAAGAGTCGCATAATCTTTGCGCAAAGGCGGCTTTTCCTAGTAGCTTTGCTGTCCATTGTAACATCGCGCTCGGTATCGGTATTAAAAGTGCTTTTTTACCTAAAGCTTTTGCCACGCGTCTTAATAAATCCGGTGTTGAAATATCCAGACCATCAGAGACCAGAAAGGTTTCATTAGCAGCGGCAGGGTGGTTTATACAGCAAATGATTAAATCGATCAGGTTATCTAGCGCCACAAGGCTACGTTTGTTATGAATGGCACCTAAGGGTAAGGGCAAGCCTTTACTTAGAATCCCCATCATATTTTCAAAGTTAGCTTTAACGCCGGGGCCGTATATCAGTGGTGGTCGAATAATGACCACTTCTAAGCCCGAATCTTTAGCTAACTGCTGTAAGGCAATTTCTGCTTCATATTTAGACACACCATAAGGATCAGCAGGCGCAGGTAAGTCTTCGGGTGTGTAGGGGTGGCCTAACGGTGTTCCTTCTCCATTCACTTTAACTGAGCTCATAAAAATAAAGCGTTTTACCCCCGCCTTAACGGCGATTTGCGCTAAATGTAAAGTGCCCCCAACATTCACTTCACGGTATGTCTCTAAGGCATCCGTTGCCGTCTCATTCATAACATGGACACGTGCAGCGAGATGAACAACAGTATCAACGCCTATTAAAGCATCTGTCCAATCAGTAGAAGTATTAATTTCGCCAACTGCTATTTGTTGAGCAGAGGACGTTTTATCGATCTTGCGGACGGCCTCATGAACACTATAACCCTGATTGCCTAAAGTCTTACAAAGCGCTTTACCCACAAATCCGTTGGCACCGGTAATGAGTATAGTTTTAGCTAATGAGCTAAGTGCGTTAGGCAAAGGGTTTTCTCTGAGTGAGTTTGAATAATAAATTTGGGGTTATTATAGCCTGAGAGTTGGTGATTGATGAATTGTTTGGGATTAAACTATAAATACTGTATTAGGCTTTAATAACAGCTTTCATTATTAAAGCTTAATACTGTATCCTTTAATAACTAGATTTGTTATTAAAGGATAATCATGAAAAAATCTGATCTTTGTGTTGCTAGACAGAAGTTACTGGTGCCTGTTGATGATTATCCGGGTGCGTTTGCACTCATTCCCCCTTCTACCCCGTTATTTGGTTTACTAACAGGGACGCATAATGAATTAATACGTGCACATGAAGCATTGAGTGCCCTAAAAACATTAACTGAACAATTACCAAATCCCGATTTAGTGATGCGTACATTAGATCGAAGAGAAGCGGTGCAAAGTAGCCAAATTGAAGGCACGCACGCGGAGGTCTCCGATTTATTAGCCTATGAAGCGACTGGGAGTGACGAAGGGTTACCGTCAGATGTTTTAGTAACCCTTAACTATGTTAAGGCGCTGGATTATGGTCTTAAAACTGTGCGTAATGCACAATGTGTTCGCTCATTAACGAATGGTCTGATTAAAGAATTACATAAGCATCTTATGGATGGCGTAAAGGACTTTAAGGGTACGCCAGGCGAATTTAGACGCATACAAAATTGGATTGGCGGTTTTAAGATCTATGATGCGCGATTTGTGCCTCCTCCAGCGAATAAGGTGAATGGTTGCATGGCTGACTTGCAATCATTACTGCAATACACACCCAGTGAAGAAGATCAAATGGTTGTTTCAATTGTGCTTAGAATGGCGATAGCGCATGCTCAGTTTGAAACTATCCATCCTTTTGTTGATGGTAATGGCAGAGTTGGACGATTGCTATTGCCGTTGATGCTGGTAGCGGAAGGCTACCCCCCTATTTATCTTGCGGGATTTTTAAAGTCGAATCAAAAGGATTACTACGACACATTAGCAGGCGTGCAATTGCATGAACAATGGAGTGATTGGGTCAAGTTTTTTGCCATAGGTGTTGAAGAAGCCGCTCGTGAATCAATACAAACAGCGAAAGCATTACTTTTAATTCTTAATCGCTGGCAAAAAACGTTAAATGCGCTGGCCATTAGATCGGATTCTGCAATCAATCGACTACCCGAGTTATTAATTGCTAATCCGGTCGTTACTGTTAATAAAGTGAAAGATAGTCTTAATATTTCATACCCAACTGCAAACGCAGCACTATCCAAATTAAAGGAGATGGGTATACTTGCGCAAACAGATCGACAAAGAAATCGGGCTTTTATTGCAACAGAAGTCATCAATTTACTCGATAAATGCTAAAAAATAGTCAGTAATCTGCGTAAAATACGCATCAAATGATGCTGTTTTTGATGTTTTATGGAGGGGATGTGCGTACAACACTTAATTTAGATGACGAGTTGCTGGCGCAAGCGCAGCGATTGAGTGGGCTAACGGAGCGGACACAGTTAGTTCGAGAAGCTTTACTTGCATTAGTGCAACGTGAAAGTGCCAAGAGATTAGCACAATTGGATAGATCATTTACGTCAAAGAGATTATCAACATTATCAATAAAAGGCCATTAGGAAAGCGAAATGCGACTAGATAATAAAACCCGTGAAATCATTAAAACTGAGGTTGCTAGTCAATTAGGTACTGATGCTAGGGTTCGACTGTTTGGCAGTCGTGTAGATGATAGTCAGCGCGGTGGGGACATTGATTTACTTATTGAACCCAGTCATTCACTGGCTAAACGTATTCAAATCGAATGCCAATTAGCGGCGTGTCTTTATATGAAGCTGGGTGGACGAAAGGTCGATGTATTGATAAAAGATCCCCTTGATCCCATTTTAGCAATTCATGAGCAGGCACTGAAAAATGGGATAATATTATGAGTAGTATAGACGACAGGTTGTTCATCGTTGCTCAACTAGTAAAGGTTACTGAAAAAGAAGCTCGTTATTTGGAACGTACCGCTAATCGATTAAGCTTGCTCAATATAGACTTACCTTGGGTCGAGTCACTTGATAATAATGATTTAAATAGCGAAATGCTGGATGCTTTTGTTTCCCGTTATGGCCGGTTACAAGATACACTCGGAGATAAACTTTTACCTGCGATATTGCGTAGTAGTCTTGAAAAGACAGGTTCACAATTGGATAATTTATTACGCGCAGAAAAATTAGGTTGGATCGAGTCTACTCAAGATTGGATTGAAATACGCGAACTCAGAAATCGATTAGTTCATGAATATATCGAATCACCAAACGATCTTTTAAGTGCATTACAACAAGCTTTAAAGTGTGTGAATATATTAATAGAAACACAAGTTCGTATGGCTAGTTACTTTAAGATAATTGAACAAATATAAATATTTCCCTCCTAATAATGACAGTATTGGAATCAGTGTGATGCTTAACCGTTTTGTCCATGACTATATGAACGTTGATATGACCTTGGTATTTGCTTTAATAGAACAACAAGATTATCAATTTATCGTAGAGTTTTTACGTGAGCCTATTTCAATACAACAATCAAGCTAACTATCGTTAAGCAATCGGAACGACAAAGACTGTATATAAATACTACAGTTAATATATTCCTCGAGGGCGTCACTAATGAATTGTTTGGGATTAAACAACTATTCTGTATAGAATGCGCATCACTTGATGCGGTGTTTGAAGGTTTATAGAGGAAATATGCGTACAACACTTAATTCGGCTGAGCAGGCCATAAAGCAATGCCTTTTAAATATCCCACAGCTAGAATTAGCCATATTAATAGGTAGTCGAGTGAATGGTAAGGCTCATATAGAAAGTGATTGGGATATTGCCATTCGTTGGCATCGACAGCCAGAATTTAACATAATGGCAGTATTGGCTCAAACAGAAACATTACGTCGAACCTTAGCTCAGATACTTGAAGTAACAGAAGACAAGATAGACTTGATTGATCTAAGCACTGCTCGACTCACCATGCGAGCAGTAGTAGCAGAAGAAGGCCTTGTACTTAAAGGAGAAGAGACATTGGCATGGCATTATTTTTTACAACGTACCTGGCGTGAGCTAGAAGAATATTATTGGAATCAGTGTTATGCGGCTTGATCTATATTATGCAGAATGTTGTCGTATTGCAGATGAACAAAGTGCGTTGTTAAAAGAAGCGCAGCAAAAACTAATTGCCAAGCAAGTATTGACTAAGTTGGAGCAAAATGGCGTATTACATGGCTTGCAAGTTTTGGTTGAGAATGCGATTGGTAAAACTAAGCATTTATTAAAAGCATCAGGCGAATCAGTGCCTGTCTCAGCTTACGACAGTTTTGCCAGTTTACACGCTAAAAAATTAATAACCCATGCGCAACTTCAACAATGGAACGCAGCAGTTGGTTTGCGTAATCGTATTGTCCATGAGTATATGAACGTTGATATGACCTTGGTATTTGCGTTAATAGAACAACAAGATTATCAATTTATCGTAGACTTTTTACGTGAACCTATTTTAACGTAATAAATGTGCTTAACCCCACAACAACAATCCGCTATACGCCCCCCCTTTTTACTATTGCCAAGCAACTTGGTGTTCGGTTATGAGCGTGATATTGTCTTTGTGCCCTCTTTAAACGCAACCTCAATGGCATTTAAAATTTCATTCCAAACGCCGGGTTCTTCAAGTATCGGAATTTCTTTTTTAAGCGCATTGGAGAGGATGTTTTGATTGGCCTCTGCTGATCGAATGATTCTGTCAATTTGCATATCAGGCATCTCGACGATATCTTTGATTGCCGATCTTGCTTGGGTGTGGTTACGCATGTATCGAGATTCCTCGCGCATGTCTTCGCGAATGGTTCGGTCTAGCACATGGGCTAAATAGATTACGTGCTTTGTTAAGTCTGGGTGTCGCCATGTATGATGCGCATACTCATTGCCATGAAAGACAAAATTTGAACGGATACCATCTTCGTAAACTGTATGATTAGGTACAAACTCATAAAGCCCTGACAGTGATTGCATCAGGGGTCGTGATATTTCGTCTAGGATACGGTCGTAGGTATGTCGCTCAGCTTGTGTGCTGGTAATTAATGATGATATCGGCAGGATCATTGGGGCTTTTACTACACCATCGCGGCGTAAAATATCATTGATGAGTAAACGATGCACACGTCCATTGCCATCGGCCAGTGGATGGATATAGACAAAGCCAAAGGCTGCGACAGCACTGCGCATAACAGAAGACTGTCCTTGAGTGCGTTCTAAAAAGGTAATTAACCCTTCAAGCATGGGAATGAGGTCTTCGGCGGGTGGTGCGATGTAATGAACGACTTCTTGGTAGCGAGCTATTTCACCAACGAAAACAGGTGACTGACGAATACCAAACTGTTGTAACGTCGTTCGCTTTCCTAGGATTTCAGATTGTAACTCAGCTAGCGATGTTTGATTTAACGGTAATGACCCTTGGCCGGAACGGCGAGATAATACATCAGCAAAACGTTGGATTCGATCGGATTGATCTGCTTCACCTTCAATCGCAAAACTGGACTTACTTTCTCTTAGCGTCATCCATACAGCCGAGCGCATCAATAATTCATTACCAAACTCAAGCGCTAGAGCTTGAATAAGTCCTTGTACATCTAAGTTAATGGCTTTTAGCGTATCATCTGTTTTACGAATTACAGGGCAGAAAGCACGTGTGCCTGGCAGGTTGTTTCGAACCCGCCATCGTCGGTTAGGGATAGAGTATTCTGGTGAGGCCGCTACTAGTTTCTGGTCATCGAAAACGTTAATATAGCCGCCTGTTACTTCTATATTAATTTCAAGTTCTATTCCGGTGAGAAACTCGTAAAGGAATCCAGCTCGCTTGATATACTGTCCAGAAGGTTCGTCAGCCACCCAAGCCGACAACTCGCGGGGATCAATTTTTGTAAATAGTCTCGATAGTAACTCGAGGTGGAGTATTTCATGTTTGAGGTGAAAAGTAAGATGACCACGCAATGATTCGCTTGGACGCATACTCTCTACGTATGCCTCAGTCTTAATATCATCTTCAATCTTTGTTGCTCGACGTCCTGCAATTTGGCTAAGGACCGGTAATGGCATGACTAATTCGATGTTGTAATTGGCTGCTAACCAAGCACCGCCGATTAAATTTTTATTTTTCATGCGATTATTATGCATAAAAACAGGCGAAAATGTAATATTTCTTTATAAAAACATTATTTTTGCTCAAAAACAATAACACATAAGCTGTTTCGTTAACTTAATTTAATATTGCTTAATATTTCATACCCAACTGCAAACGCAGCACTATCCAAATTAAAGGAGATGGGTATACTTGCGCAAACAGATCGACAAAGAAATCGGGCTTTTATTGCAACAGAAGTCATCAATTTACTCGATAAAGGCTAAAAAATAGTCAGTAATCTGCGTAGAATATGCGTCAAATGATGCTGTGATCCTATTAATAACAAATGCGCCTAACTCTACAACAACAATCCGCTATACGCACTGCCGTTGCCGAAACCTTTGGTGAGAATGCCACTATTTGGTTGTTTGGTTCAAGGGTAGATGACAATAAACGAGGTGGAGACATTGATCTACTAATAGAAACTAAAGAGTTAGATGTAACTAAGATCGTACGATCTGAATTAGCTTTCTTGACAAAATTGCAAATGAAACTGGGTGAATAAAGAATAGACGTATTAGTTGATTATCCAAGTCGTAAATATACGCCCCCCATTTTTACTATTGCCAAACAAACAGGTGTTCGGTTATGAATAATGATAAACCCTTAATCTTATTACAAGATGCATGGCGAGAATGCGAACGGCATATTTATCATCTTTTTTATGCAATGCGGTCTATCCACACATTTCTGCCATTAACTGAAAAAACGTATATAAACCTAACGGATGAGCAAATACAGGCTATAGATCAGCTTATTTTACGGTATACAAAAAAGATGGGTGGTCGTTTGTTTAAAGAGTCTTACCCGCTACTTGAGTTGGGTAAAGAGTTGCCTGAGTATTTAAAATGACAGTATTGGAATCAGTGTGATGCTTAACCGTTTTGTCCATGACTATATGAACGTTGATATGACCTTGGTATTTGCGTTAATAGAACAACAAGATTATCAATTTATCGTAGAGTTTTTACGTGAGCCTATTTCAATACAACAATCAAGCTAACTATCGTTAAGCAACCGGAACGACAAAGACTGTATATAAATACTACAGTTAATATATTCCTCGAGGGCGTCACTAATGAATTGTTTGGGATTAAATAAATGATCTGCGTAGAATACGCATCAAATGATGCTGTTTTTGATGTTTTATGGAGGGGTTATGCGTACAACAATTAATTTAGATGACGAGTTGCTGGCGCAAGCGCAGCGATTGAGTGGGCTAACGGAGCGGACTCAGTTAGTTCGAGAAGCTTTACTTGCATTAGTGCAACGTGAAAGTGCCAAGAGATTAGCGCAATTGGGTGGTACTCAAGTAGACTTGCAATCTATACCTAGGCGTCAGGACGCAACTGAATGATATTAATTGATACCTCGGTTTGGATAGATCATTTGCGCCAAAGAGATGATCATTTGGTGATCACATTATTGGCAGGGCATGTTTTAATTCATCCTTGGGTCATTGGAGACATAGCGTGTAGCTCACTCAAAGACCGAGAACAAGTCTTAGATTTATTGCGCTCTTTACCACTTTGTTCGGTTGCACTTGAGGATGAAGTATTGCTTTTTATAGAGCAAAATAAATTGATGGCGCGCGGGATTGGTTATGTAGATGTGCATTTGTTGGCGTCTACTAAGTTATCAGGTGCAACACTTTGGACGCGAGATAAACGTCTTCTAATCATCGCTAAAGAAATGAACATCGCTTATCCTGAAATTTTACATTGAGCATTATTTCGCCAACTGCTATTTGTTGAGCAGATTACGCCTTATCGATATTTCGGGCGGATTCATGAACGACATAAGCTTGCTTGCCTAAAGTCTTACAAAGCGCTTTACCCACAAAGCCGTTCGCGCCAGTGATGAGTATAGTTTTAGTTAATGAGCTAAATCGAATATCGACTTTATGTAAATTTTAGTGTTTAAAGCTTAAGTTGAATACAATACCCACCAATCAATGGCATTAGGTTAAGAATAAATTAATTCGCAATAAATGGATTCTCATAATCGATCTGAAGATCGGCATAAAAAAATCATCAAGACAGCTTGGACAGGTCTCATTACGAGGGCAATATCCATTGCTGTTTCTTTTTTGATGGTACCGTTAGCCATAAATTATTTGGGTAAAGAGCAATACGGGTTATGGATTGCTGTTTCTTCTTTGGTTGCGATGTTTGGCTTTATGGATGGTGGAGCGGGTAATGCTGTTATAAATTTAGTTGCCCATTCTAAGGGAGAGAAAAACGATGATTTAGCAAAAATTGTTTCTACCTCTTTTTTTAGCTTAATGGGGTTGGCAATATTGAGTTGCTTGTTATTTTTAGCCATATTCCCCTTTGTTTCCTGGGGATGGTTACTGGGCGTTCAAGAATTAAAATTAAGTCAAGAATTAAATTTAGTTGTTATTATCGTTGGCCTGTTTTTCTTTCTGAATATGTTTGTAACACTAATTGGAAAAATTCAACGAGGATTACAAGAAGGTAATTTAGATAACTTCTGGGCTTGTATAGGGACGTTGTTATCTTTGATTTTTGTTTATTTCGCTATTCAAAAAGATACTGGACTCATCGGATTTGTTGCTGCTTTTCTGGGTGGTTCAATGTTTGCGTATCTATTAAGTAATATTCATTACTTGTTTTTTATTAGAAAAGATTTGATGCCAAGGATCGGATTGATAGATGGGAAAATTGCAAAAAACCTTTTTAAGGTAGGGGGAATGTTTTTTGTTTTACAAATAGCTGCAACTATTCAAGGTCAGGCAGATAATGTAATCATAGCTAATATGTTAGGCGCTGGAGAAGTATCTGTATATGCTATTTGTATGAAATTATTTTTAATGGTACCAATGGTTTTAGGTTTGTTATTAACGCCATTATGGCCGGCTTATAGAGAGGCTTTCACAAGTGGTGATACCCAATGGGTAAAACGTATTTTTTTGAAATCAATTCGATGGTCTTTATTTGTCAGCATTCCTTCTGCAATTATACTTTTCTTGATTGGTGCAAAATTTATTGAAATATGGGTTGGACAAGATTCGGTGCCCTCTAGTAATTTACTAATGGGTTGTTCTATTTGGTTAATATTTATGTGTTTAGGAAACGCCTTAGCGGTGTTTCTTAATGGATTACAACTTGTAAGGATCCAAATAATTGTTGCTACTACATCTGGGTTCATGAATATTATGTTGTCAGTATGGCTAATTCCAATGATGGGTGTTTCTGGAGCAGTTTTTGGTTCTGTGATCTCATATTTTATTTTCACGCTAATACCATATTTTATTTTCATTAGAAAAATGATGGCCAATAATGATTTTTCATTAAAAGTCCAAATCATTCAACAATAAATTAAACGTGTCAGGTTAATAGAAAAGTGGCTAATAATAAAAATGATAAAGATTCTAAATGCCCAATATGCTCAGGTTTCATGACGGATTGCTTTACACATACTGTCTTAGATAAATATCAGGCTCAATATGAACTGTGTAATGGATGTGGGTATTTAAAAGCTCATGACCCATTTTGGTTAGAAGAGGCTTATACAACTGCTATCGCAAATGCTGATACAGGCTTAGTAGCTCGAAATGTTGCAATTGCAAATAAACTAGCTGGTGTGTTGTATTGGGTATTAAAGGAAACGGGACAAAATCGTTACTTAGATGCGGCGGGTGGCTATGGAATGCTCACAAGGATGATGAGAGATTTTGGGTTTGATTTTTATTGGAATGATCCATATTGCTCGAATTTACTCGCGAAAGGTTTTGAATACAATGAAACTATTGGATCTTGTGCTGTAGTAACTGCAATGGAAGTATTGGAACATGTGATAGATCCAATCGCTTTTATTGAAAAAATATTTTCTTTTTCTAATGCCAATTCTCTAGTCTTTACGACCGAACTATATTATGGGGAACCGCCAAAACCAGATGCGTGGTGGTATTATTCTTTCTCAACGGGTCAACATATTGGTTTTTTTCAGAGGCAGACTTTAGATCTGATAGCTCAAAAACTAAATATGTACTTTGCTACTGCAAATGGTATTCATGTAATTTCAAAAACTCCTATCAATGAATATTTATTAGGTTTTGTAACAGGCCGAATAGGCTCAAAAATTGCTCCTTTTTGGATTCGTAAAAAGATGAACTCTAAAATGATGAGCGATCACCATTTGATGCTTAAAAAAATGGGTAAAGGCGAGAAATAGTTAGATGAAAATAACCTTTGATTCACAAATATTTACTCTACAACAGTACGGTGGAATTTCTCGTTATATAAGCAGTCTGGTTAGTCATTTAGATGAAATAGAGGGCGTTGATGCGAATATAGTCGCGCCTTTTTATATCAATGCTTATCTTAATAAGCTCTCGAAACATTTAGTATGGGGTATAAAAATACCCAGAATTCCTAAAACAGGCAGGATTTTTCATTTATGTGGTTTATTTTTAACTCGTATAATCATTTCAAAAAAGAAGTCACAAATTGTACATGAAACATATTTCTGTTCTAAACCTGTCGCACCAAAAGGCGTACCAAGTGTTGTAACTGTCTACGACATGATTCATGAGTTGTTTCCCTCTGATATGGTTAAAAAACCTTCAGATTGGAAGCGCATAGCGACTAAAAGGGCGGATCATATTATCTGTATCTCAGAGTCAACTCGTAAAGACTTACTAGAGCTTTATGGAATACCTGAAGATAAAGTATCCGTTGTTTATTTGGGTTTTGATGCATTAATTCCTCTAGAGTCTAATGTTGTAAAAAGAAAACCTTATATACTCTACGTAGGGCACAGAGGTGATTATAAAAATTTTGAAAGATTTTTAAGGGCTTATACAAGCTCAGCTTTTTTAATTAAAGACTTTGATGTGGTTTGTTTTGGAGGTGGTGCTTTTTTAAATAGTGAAAAGCAATTATTCGATGAGCTTAATCTATTAGAGGGCCAAGTTACCCATAAGTCAGGTAATGATGCTCAGTTAGCCGCTTATTATCGAGATGCTGCTTTATTTGTTTACCCCTCTCTTTATGAAGGGTTTGGTATTCCTCCTCTTGAGGCAATGTCATTAGGATGTCCTGTTGCTTGTAGTAATACGAGCTCTATCCCGGAAGTGGTGGGTGATGCAGGTCAGTATTTTGACCCTAATAATATAGAATCAATCCAAAGTGCAATGGAGATGGTTCTTGCTTCTGGCGAACGCAAAACAGATCTAATTAATAAAGGGTATGAGCGCTGCAATCATTTTACATGGGAGCGCTGTGCCCAAGAAACATTAGCTGTTTATAGGGCATTAATATGAAAAGAGCATTAATTTGCGGTATTAGCGGTCAAGACGGTGCTTATCTAGCACAGCTTTTATTAAATAAGGGTTATGAGGTTTGGGGGACATCAAGAGACGCACAGGTTTCTGGCTTTACTAATTTATTGTCCTTAGCAATAAAAGATAACGTTAATTTTTTATCAATGGCGCCTAATGATTTCCGTAGTGTATTGACTACGTTAAATCGAAGTTTGCCTGATGAAGTTTATTACCTAGCTGGTCAAAGTTCAGTTGGCTTATCTTTTGAGCAACCCGCAGAGACTTTAGAGAGTATCAGTTTAGGGACGTTAAATATGCTCGAAGCTATCCGCTTCTTAGAGCGCCCCATCAAGTTTTATCATGCGGGTTCAAGTGAGTGTTTTGGAGATGCTGGCCAGAAAGCTGCAGATGAAAATACACCTTTTCACCCTCGAAGTCCTTATGCGGTTGCGAAATCATCTGCACATTGGCTAGTTGCAAATTACCGTGAGGCTTATGGAATATATGCTTGTAATGGCATTTTGTTTAATCATGAGTCGCCATTACGTCCTGAGCGCTTTGTCACTCAAAAAATTATTTCATCTGTTTGTCGAATTGCTCAAGGATCTAAGGAAAAATTAACGTTAGGAAGGCTTGATATTATTCGTGACTGGGGCTGGGCGCCCGATTACGTAGATGCCATGTGGCGTATGCTACAAAAAGATAAAGCGGATGATTATATTATCGCTACGGGCGAGGCTAATTCATTACAAGATTTTGTTGAAGAAGCCTTCAATGTAGTTGGCTTAAACTGGACAAGTTATGTACTTTCCGACTCATCATTATATCGACCAACGGATTTGGCAAGAAGCCAAGGTAGTGCAGATAAAGCAAGCCGACAATTAGATTGGCAGGCCACTTATAAAATGCGAGATGTGGTACGAAAGATGATTGAGGCTAAAAACTTATAACTCATATGATAAGACATCTAATTAATTTTTTGTTCTGGGTATTACCCCCGTCACGTTGTTTTCAATTTAAACGATTTTGCCTAAAGTTAGCTAAGGTTGAAATTGGTAAAAATGTTTCTATGTGTGGCAGAGGCTGGGTATATGGACGTGGCCAACTTAAGATTGGTAGTGATACTTGGTTAAGTCCTGGAGTTGTTTTTCATACGCATTTAGACGCACCCATAATACTTGGGTCTAACTGTGATGTAGGTCCATCAGTGGAGTTTATAACGGGCAGTCACAGTATAGGAACAGCCTCACGTAGAGCGGGTGAAGGGACTGCAAGTGAAATAGTTATTAATGATGGCTGTTGGTTAGGAGCAGGTTCTCGGATATTGGGTGGTGTACATATTGGTTCTGGTTCTGTTGTAGCGGCTGGTTCAGTCGTTATTAATGATGTGCCCGAGAATGTGCTTGTAGCGGGTATTCCTGCGGTTGTTAAGAAAGCACTTGCATAGACCAATGAAACAGTTAGTTTTTATTTGTAATGCATTGGATGATGTAACTCGTTTAGAGAGAGGTATTGTAACTGACAGTCCAGCGGCTTCAAGGAAGATATTTTTATTGTGTCGTGCAATGAAAAAAGTGGGCGTAAGACCTTTAGTGTTGAGTTCTGGTCGGGGTAGGCAAGATGGGTCAGGACGATATTTTGATGCTAAGGTTAAACGGGTGAATGGTCTCATCGTTGTATATTTGCCATTTTTTCATATTAAGATTTTTTCAGAATTACTTACATTATTTTCTTCAGTACCGATTCTGTTGTATTTGCACAGAAAGAAAGCGATCAACACTATTGTTTTTTATAATCGGATGATAGCTTATTTACCCCAGCTTTTTTTTGCCAAAATGCTGGGCATTAATACAGTATTGGATCTGGAAGATGGTGAGATCGAGTTGGTTACTTATTCTCTATCCAGTATAAAATCACATGTATTAAGATTTCTATATGATGCGTTTTGTTCCGGGGGGGCGTTGCTTGCATGTCAAGCACTTGAAAAGTCAACCAAACTGAGACCTACGCAATGTTGCTATGGGGTTTCTGATATTGCGAATAGAACCGTGAGTTGGGATTCGTCGAATATTAATGTGTTATTTGGCGGTACGGTTTCATATGATACTGGTGCAGCAGTTTTGATAGACGCAATCAATTTGTTACGTGAGGAGTCATCTGATTGGTCGAGTAAGATAAGCTTTTATATTACGGGTAAAGGTGATTGCCTTGAGAGGTTTAAATTACTCGAAGCGGATACCCGCAAGCCAAAAGTTATAGTGTATGGTCGTACAACAGATGATGAGTATAGGGAGATACTTAGTAACACCCACGTTGGCCTTGCACTTAAGCCAAATTATGGAGAACTTGCTAACACTACATTTCCTTCTAAGGTGATCGAATTTGCTAGTTTAGGTATCTTAGTGGTTTCAACAGACATTAGTGATGTAAGAAAAGTGTTAGCTAATGGTGCTATTTATTTGGATATTGATGATCCAAAACTCTTGATTGAAAAACTACGTTGGATTGTTGAAAATCCGAATGCTTCAAAAGCATTGTCAATTTCTGGGATGCGTGCTGTCTATGAGATATGTTCACCCGAGAGGGTAGGAGCAAGGCTGGTTAATTTTTTATTTAAATCGCCAGTCGGAGGTTTAGGTTGAAAGTAATAAGTTGGCAGCCGGTTTTGACAGATCATCAGTCTTATACTTTGGAAGCTTTTCAACAAGCTTCAGATTGCACTTTAACGATTTATGTTTTAAAAGCTGAGAATAAGGCTAGGAGTTTGCAGGGGTGGGTAAATCGACATGCAGATTCTCTTTCACCACAAATCATCCCACAGAAAGGCTGGTTCTTTTATGTTGTAAAACAGCTTTGGGATAATCGAAATGCTGTTCATGTTTTTGCCAGTCCCTTTGAAAAATTACCATTGATTATTACGTTATTAATTGCGGTAGCCATGGGGTCAAGAGTTTTTTTGATATCTGAACCCTATTCACCTATTTCTACAGGTTATCAAAATAATAATCGTAGGTTCATCAATGGGGTCAAGGCTATTTTACGTCCTGCGCTATATTATGTTTATGGGGCGCTCTTGGGTAGACGCATATCAGGGGTTTTTGCTATCTCATCATTGGCTGTTTCTCAGTATCGTCGAATGGGTATAAATAAAGAGAAAATATTTCCTTTTGGTTATTTTGTTCCAAGGTCCAGTATGGATTGTATGGATAGACAAGTAAAAGAATCAAAAAATGGGTATTTAAGATTGATTTTTATAGGAACATTGATTGATAGGAAGGGGCTGGATGTATTGATAAAATCCATCACTAGTCTTAACGCAAATGGCATAGATATTACGCTTGATGTATTCGGGTCTGGTGAAGTGGATCAGTTTGAATTTAATCAGTCTACAATAAATTATTGTGGGCTTATCCCTTTTGGAACAGCGCAGGACGTTATTGCTGGATATGATGTGTTGGTGTTGCCAAGCCGAAATGATGGGTGGGGTGTGGTTGTTAATGAGGCATTAATGGCTGGAGTGCCCGTTATTTGCAGTAATCGAGTTGGCGCTGGAGCCATAATTGATAAATGGCAATGTGGAGATGTTTTTATTAGTGAAGATTCATTGGATCTGGAGAGGGTATTAAATAAACTTATTATTACATCAGATACCCTGGAAAATATGCGAATTGCAGCTCATAACGTAAATACTATTTTAGCCCCTGAAGTTGCAGGACGTTATATGTACGATATTATAAGTGATGAACCGATAGGGGTGACTAAAAAAGCACCATCTTGCCCTTGGTATGAAGTATAAGTGTAGGTATGAAAATTGTATTGGATAATATTGTCTTCTGTCTTCAAAGGGCAGGCGGTATTTCAGTTTATTGGACTGAAATATTAAGTAGGCTTAAAGATAAGGAACACTGTTATTTTTTTCATTCCCAAAACAATAATATTTTTGGCTCAAATCTTAAATTCAAAAATGTAGACTATGAAATCTTGCCAACTAAATTATTAAGGTACTTGCCTTTTACAAAACAATTGCCCTCCAAAAGTATTTTTCATTCAAGTTATTATCGAGTATCTTTACAAAAAGATGTAGTTAATATCACTACTGTTCATGATTTTACTTATGAGTATTTTAAAAGTGGTTTGCCAAGAAGGGTGCATTCATGGCAAAAGAGTATGGCGATAAAAAAATCAGACGGAATCATCTGTGTTTCTGAAAATACAAAAAATGATCTTTTAAATCTTTATCCTGATATTAATCATAAGCTAATAAGAGTTATTTACAATGGTGTTAGCGAAGATTTTTATCCTGATATTAAAGCGACTGATAGTTTAGGAAAGTTATTTCCCGATCTGGTAAATAAAAAATATTTATTATTCATTGGTGATAGAAGTGCTTATAAAAACTTCGATGTTGTAGTTGAAGTATTAAAAGGTTTAAAAGATTTTTGTTTGGTAATTGTCGGAGGAGGTGGGCTCAACCCAAAAGAGTTGGGTTTTATTTCATTAATTGAAACTAGAGTCTATCATTTTCAAGGTATTGATAGTCAGAGTCTTAATGTCCTTTATAATAATGCCTTTTGTTTGGCGTATCCCTCTAGTTATGAAGGATTTGGCATTCCTGTGCTAGAAGCCATGCGTGCAGGGTGTCCTGTAATAAGTACACAGTTTTCATCTCTACCTGAGGTGGCGGGTGAGGCGGCCTTATTAATTGACAGTATTAATGCCGATAAAATAATTGAAAAAGTTGTTGAGCTAAAAGATGAAGATTTTAGAAATAACATCATCGATAAGGGCTTGGCTCAAGCAGCTACTTTTAGTTGGGATAAGTGTTTTAATGAGACTTCCTGTTTTTATCAAGAAGTTTTTGATAAAAAATTTAAATAAAGCAAGGTTGAGATTGTACTTTTGATAATGGATATAAATACTAGCATTTCAAGTTCATGCTTTTCTGAAAATGATAAAATCTTAGGGTTAGAGGGTGGTTTGCGTTCATGCAAAATATTAAAAGATACATCTTCAGATACCCCTCTAATCTCTGTCATTACCGTTGTATTTAACGCTGCCGATACCTTAAAAGACACTATTGAAAGTGTTAGGTCACAAACTTATCAGAATGTTGAGCATATCATCATAGATGGCGGCTCAACTGATGCTACTGTTGATATCTTAAAGGAATACGATCAGGTTATTGATTATTGGCTAAGTGAAAAGGATGCTGGCATTTACGATGCGATGAATAAGGGCATAGCACTTTGTTCGGGTGATTACATCGGGATGCTAAATGCAGATGATATGTTTTCTGATAATTCAGTATTACAAACTATTATTGATGAGTTTAAAACTAAAAAGGTTGATGCTGTTTTTTCTTGCTTAAATATTGTAGAAAAAAATAATTTAAGTCATGTGCTTCGTAAATATAGAGTGCCCAGTTTTAGCTCATTTTTAATGCGGATTGGCATCATGCCTCCTCATCCTACTTTTTACTGTAAGAAATCAGTCTACAAAGACGCTGGACTTTATAAAACCAACTATAAAATTGCCGCTGATTTTGAAATGCTGGTGAGATTGTTAATTAAACAAAAAATCACTTGGTATTTTATAGATAAAGTAACGGTCACTATGCGATCGGGCGGCGTGAGCAATAGTGGCATTAAGTCTACCCTTTTATTGAACTCAGAAATTATTAGAGCCTGTAAGGAAAACAATTTATACACTAATTGGTTATTCTTGTTCTTAAAGTTACCTATTAGATTGCTTGAAGTCTTACGTTAATTGAAACACTAGCACCTTTATCTTAAGGTGCTAGTGCATAAAACTTAAGAAACGTATTGTTCTACGGGGTTTGAGAAGTTATAAACATTGCGTTTATTGGCTTCTGGACTGGTTGCTGCGGCCTTAAAGATATAATCTTTCTTGTGATCTAACTGCGTCAGAATGCCTTTTGAGCTAGAAACTAATTTACTGTGCCAATCGGCATCATTTACTGGCGCGGGTAGCGTAGTATATAAAATAACGTAGTCTGATGCTTTGGGGTCAGAGCTTATGTCGTAGCCCACTTCGCCAGGGTTATTTCCAAAAGTCATTTGTAAAATAGGCGCTTCTAAAATACCCACAGGCGTTGGGACCTTTGATATATGAAATCCTGAAGACTCTAATTGAACTAAGTCGTTTGCTGCAGTTAGGTTGACGTAGTTACCTAATGAGCTTAAGCCATCTTCAAGATGAGCGCGTGTCGCATTTTTGTTTGCGGTATCGGCTTTGTTACCATCCAATGATTTTAATAAGGCGGCTGAATAAAGTGTTATCAGTCCTTGAATAGAGGCTAAGGTCGGTTTGGGGTCAACATAAAAAGGGTTGGAGGTCATATTACTGTATGCGTATAACGCTACCACGTAGATTTGTCGGGTGTATTCTGTTTAATGTTTGTAATCCGCTCTGGACTTAAAGGCAATAACTCATCAATACGACTATTAGACCAAGTGGGTAGCTTTTCTAAGG
>Ga0214182_1000025_pt1 | contig 79471 bp, 87 predicted proteins | sample TroBogEpilimnion_8_FD_153020 | JGI IMG/M metagenome (GOLD analysis project Ga0214182, IMG submission 153020) | Freshwater microbial communities from Trout Bog Lake, WI - 14NOV2007 epilimnion | ecosystem: Environmental > Aquatic > Freshwater > Lake > Epilimnion/Euphotic zone | place: Trout Bog... | reverse complement strand
CTGCGGAGGCGCTCCGCTGTCAGTGATTAAACAATACGTTGAAAATCAGAGAACACCAACATCATGAGCACCTCCGGTGCTCGCGCTATCCATCTCCGGGCTGAACCCCGAAGCTTTCCGCGCAAATCTTGGTAAATCAATGCGAGATGACTCAATATTTTAAGTCATAAAAATCAAATTCAATCTCAATTTGCTCAGCTAACGCCTCTAATGTAGTGATGCTTTTATTTAATATTTGGCTCAACAATTCCTGACTCATTCTAGAAAAAAGCCAGTCAACATCAGCTTTGGATAAAGCCATTGCTTGTTCATCGTAATCAAGTGTAATCATTTTATTAGGAGCAAAATACAACCATTAATAAAACAAAAGCTAATAAAAGAATTTATCTATTTCAGACGCCGCCTTGTTCCAGTCTTCAATGTCATGACCAGCAATAAAACCTCTTTTTTCATATAATGAATAAGCACGACTGCTAATTAATTTGAAGCGCTCATGTTCTGGAATTTTGCCAAGACAATGATCAGCCTTATTGATCACTTCATCACTTATAAACTCTCCATCATGATGCATTGGTAAGGGGTCTGCTTCAATACCATCTAGTTTATTCGACTGCCTCATCTTATTGCTCCTTAAAATAATTAATGCTGCCTAACAATAAGCCGCAAGTAGTTGATTCCAAGATACTGACATTGGTTAAAAAAACAAGTTGCATTCAAAGTCAACACCGCGCTTATCAAATGCTTTCAATAGAAAACCAATAAGGAATAGAATCGGAATAACCTAAATGGGAATCTAACTAAAAATTAACCACTTAATATCAAGCTTATCCTAGACTTTCAAACCTTTTTTACATTGATATATGTCAAATAAATGCTAATGATATTATTGAATTTGTTCATAATCACTTAAGATTAGATAATGGTGGGATTCTTTCAATTGCACTTAATCTACACCCAAAAATTCATAGGAATAAAAGGGTCACTTGAAATGTTGCCATGGGGCCCTCACTGCTAATAATCATTGGCAAAGGGCAAGAAAATGATCGCTGCTAGCTTTCGTATTTTTCAAGATGATCAAGGTCGCCAACATGTGCAGCTTTTTGGGCAATGGTCATTAAGAGAGCCATTAAATGATTTCGCCATACTAAGAAAATCATTACAGCCATTTTTTGCGAATGCTTCGACAAAATGGGATTTGCATGAAGTCGAACAATTAGATGCTGCTGGAGCCTCTACTTTGCTCTCTGGATGGGGGAATAAAGTTAATGACAATATTTCTCTCAATCCTGAACATGCAAAACTTTTTAATATCCTGATTGGCTTAACAAGACCCCTAGATAAAAAAACTGAGCGTAACTTGCTCACACCTCTAAACACTATAGGTGAAGGGGTGCTTCATCTCGTCGAGCATTTAGTTGAATTTTTTCGGTTACTCATTTCACTTTTAATCGAAATGGCTTATTTATTTCGCCGCCCACAAGACTTTCCTTGGAGAGAATTTAGCGCTAATGTCTATAAAAGTGGTGTGAATGCACTGCCAGTGGCAGCATTGCTCGGCTTTATGATAGGTGTTGTCATGGGTTATTTAATGTCGAAGCAATTGCATCAATTTGGTGCCGATATTTACATTGTCAACATTTTGGGACTTAGCATTATTCGCGAACTAGGCCCTGTGCTCATGGCGATTTTAATTGCCGGTCGATCAGGGACTGCGATGACCGCACAAATCGGGGTGATGCGTGTAACGGATGAAATTGATGCGCTGACCACAATGGGCATTTCTCGTACTTTACGTGTTGTATTACCCAAGGTGCTGGGGTTGACTTTTATCGCGCCGCTACTGGTGTTATGGACAACTGCATGGACACTGGCAGGAGGGGCTTTTGCAGCTCACACAGAATTAGGCATTAGCTACCGCCTCTTCTTTGAATATTTGCCGCAAGTTGTTCAGCCTATTAACCTTACTATTAGCTTGATTAAAGGCCTAATGTTTGGTTTTGTAGTAGCACTGGTTGCTTGTCACTTTGGCTTGCGAATTAAGCCAAACACAGAGAGCTTAAGTAGTAGCACCACAAGTTCGGTAGTAACCGCTATATCCGGTGTAATTCTAGTCAATGCTTGGTTCGCAATTTTGATGCGTGGTATCGGTGTATGAATCAGAGCGTCAATAAAAAAATGATCAAAAGGAATATTTTACAACAAGAAATCATCTGTGATGTACAAAATGTATGTACGGAATTTGGCGACAATATTGTTCATCACAATCTTAATCTGCAAGTAAAGTATGGCGACATACTTGCTCTTGTGGGTAGATCGGGGTGTGGTAAAACAACATTATTACGACATGTAATCGGGTTAACCAAACCTCAAAGTGGGCGCGTGGTCTTATTTGGACAAGATATGCGCGCAATGGAGCGATTAGCGCAACGGCGTTTAATGAATCGTTTTGGGGTTTTATTCCAACAGGGTGCTTTATTTTCTGCACTTTCTGTCTTCGACAATATTGCTTTCCCCTTACGTGAATTAAAACAATTTGACGAATCTATCATCTACCAATTAGTGATGCACAAACTCGCCCTGGTTGAATTGGAACCACGCAATGCAAACCTCCTGCCCGCTGAACTTTCAGGCGGCATGGTTAAACGCGTTGGACTAGCGCGAGCGCTTGCATTGGAGCCAGAATTGTTAGTGCTAGATGAGCCTACCTCTGGACTTGATCCCGACCGTAGCCATAATTTCATTAATCTTATTAAGCAGCTCAAAAAATCGTTAGGATTAACTGTACTTTTTGTCACCCATGATATGGACACCTTGGCATCGCTAGCCGAGCGAGTCGCGGTTCTAGAGGATAAACATATTATTGCAGATTGTACATTGCAGGAGTTAGCGGAAATCGATCATCCCTTTATTGTCAACTTCTTCCAAAGTATCCGCAGTCGACTTCAAGGATTATAATAAACTATGGAAAATCGAGCTTATGCAATTGCAGTGGGCATCTTTACTTTAGTCCTTGGATTAGGGATGGTCTTTGCCTATTGGTGGATTACTGACTCACAGCAGATTCGCAAGCAGTACACGATAAGCTCTCAAATACCCGTTACCGGTTTAAACCCAGAGGCTAACGTTAAATTTAGAGGCGTAGATGTTGGTAAAGTCACCAAAATATCTTTAGCCCCTTTATCACAAACCACGGTGCTCATTAACATTGCAGTTGCATCGCAGTTGAAGATCAGTAATGAGGCTTATGCCGAGCTTCGACAACAAGGGCTCACGGGGCTTGCCTATATTGATTTAAATGACGAAAGTAACAATTCTGCTGAGATTCCCGCTAATGGCACTATTCCACTTAGACCCACTCTTGTTGATAAGTTGATGGCGAAAGGCCCAGAGCTCACAGAGCAATTGGAAACAATACTCCGAAACACTGGTCAACTAACCGCATCTGCAAACAAAATAGTGGCAATGATTGATATTCAGAAATTAAATAATACCATTGATAATTTTGAAAAATCATCCAAGCAATCAATCCCAGCCATCAATTCTGCAACTAATATGTTTAACAACGCCAATAAAATTGTATCCGATAAAAATCAGGCTCAGCTCGAACAAACCTTAGAAGATATGCGGTTGACCTTTTCAGCTACAAAACCACTGATGGATGAACTGAGTTTAACCACTAAAAAAGTACACGACACTGCGAGTCAAATTGAAATTAGCACCCATCAGCTCTCTAGCACATTGGATACAGAAACCTTACCCCAGTTGCATACTTTGACTCAAAACATGAATCAAAGCGTCGTTCATTTCAACCGACTGGTTAATGATTTAGAAAATAATCCTCAAAGCATCCTTTTTGGAAAACCATTGCCACTGCCTGGACCTGGGGAAGAAGGCTTTACCACTTCACAATGAGAGTCACTATGCGACCTGTTATTTTATTGTTAATAAGTAGTCTTTTTTTAAGCACTCTGGTCGCTTGCGTAGGCCTCAATAAATCTAAACAAAATATTGCTGTTTACGATTTTGGCTTATCAGTCCCAGATGAAACTAAGCCGAAAATTACTTTAAAGCTATCATTAGAAGAACTCTCAGCAGCAGATACTCTTAATCAGCAAAACATTCGCTACCGACTCAATTATCAAAATCCTACACGCGTTTTTGTCTACAACGATAGTCGTTGGGCTACCACTCCCACAGAGCTGCTTTTGAACAAACTAAGTAAAATGGTTTCCCTTAGACAACCCTCAATGAACTGTGGGCTTCAATTAAAAATAGAGGCTTTTGATCATGTCTTTCAAACAAAAACTATCAGTGATGGTTTCATTCAGATGAGCGCAACAGTTGTTGAGAAGAAATCTAAAAAAATTATCTCAAGTCAGCTAATGACAGAAAGCGTTAGATCTTTATCTGCTAACGCTCAAGGAGGTACGGCCGCAATGCAACAAGCGAGTGAAAACGCACTAAAGAAAGCCATACAATGGGCGAATGAAATTGCTGACAATAACGAAACTTGTAAATAAGAAAATTTAGTGCAATCTGTTTTTCGTCTTCGCCCCAACCAGCTGACTTAACATTCAAATATAATCTATTGATGCTAGGTAGATTGTGCGTTAGATTTTTGGTGCTAAGAGACTAGTCAAGCCTATAGCAATACCTCTAAAACCTAATAAGATGCTTTCATCAATCGCTATGCTATGCAAGCATTCTTGTGCAGCTATTTTGCTAGCTTTGAAAAGCCCCATAAAACCAAAACTATAAAAATAACCAATCCAATAAACGTATAAATTCCTTGCCATCCAAGAAAGTACATATACTCTCCAATTTTATTTAGGGTGTAATTAATAAAAATAACGAACTTATAATTACACTTTTATAAAATGGTGGGGTTGATTTAAATCAAGAAATACCAATTTGTAACTATTTGATAAATGATGAGCAGACAAAAAAAGAGGGGCCTCAGCCCCTCTTGTTTTCACTTTGTCGTCATAAGAAACTAAAGAAGTACTTTTTCAATACCACCTTTGTTCACACGCTCTACATATTCTTGCATCCAATTGTCACCTAGAATATGCTTAGCCATCTCAACTACAATGTAATCAGCTTCTATTCCAGTATCTTCGCCGTACCTAGACAATCCTTGCAAACAGCTTGGGCATGAGGTGAGAATTTTAACTTTCTCCTCAGGTGCTCCGACGGTTAAGCCCATTCTATCCAACCCTTTTTCCAGCTCTTCCTGCTTACGCATTTTGACCTGAGTTGCAATATCTGGTCGATCTACCGCAAAGGTACCACTTTCACCGCAGCAACGATCATTCAACTGGACGTCAGTTCCCATCAGTTTATTGGTGACTTCCAAAGGCTTATAGGTTTTCATCGGACTATGGCATGGATCGTGGTACATATAGCGCGTTCCAGATACGCCTTGCAGGCGCATATCTTTTTCCATCAAATATTCATGGATATCAAGCAAACGACAACCAGGGAATATTTTTTCAAATTGATATTTCTGTAATTGATCCATACAAGTGCCGCAAGACACAATCACCGTTTTAATATCTAGATAATTCAGCGTATTGGCAACGCGATGGAAAAGAACGCGATTATCGGCCGTAATTTGCTGACCTTTATCATGATTGCCACTGGCCGTCTGTGGATAGCCACAACACAGGTACCCAGGCGGGAGTACGGTAATTGCGCCTACTTCATAAAGCATGGCTTGTGTCGCTAAGCCCACATTCGAGAATAAACGCTCAGATCCACAACCAGGAAAGTAAAATACAGCCTCTGAATCCTCGGTCACTTTTAGAGGATTACGAATCACTGGGATCATACTGTCATCTTCTACGCCTAACAGTGCGCGGGAAGTCTTAGTCGGCATTGCTTTTGGCATAGGTCGATTAATAAAGTGCACGACTTGCGCTTTAATTTCCGGTTTACCTACGGTAGCTGGAGGTCTAATTTTATCTTTTAGTAAGCCAAACCTCTTGGCCAAACCATGGGCAAAACTTTGTGCTCGGTAACCTATAGTCACCATCATTAACTGTAGAAATTTGATCGTCGCAGGATCCTTAGCATTCAAGAATGCCATGCCTGCCGCTGTTACTGGGTTAAACCTCTTTTTACCTTGCTCACGTAAGAAATTACGCATCGAGATAGAGACATCTCCAAAGTCGATATCCACTGGACAAGGATTTAAACATTTATGACAGACCGTACAATGGTCAGCGACATCATTAAACTCATCAAAATGCTTAAGTGATATCCCTCGTCGCGTTTGCTCTTCATACAAAAATGCTTCAATTAGTAGTGAGGTCGCTAGGATTTTATTGCGCGGGGAGTACAAGAGATTGGCACGTGGCACATGGGTAGTGCATACAGGCTTACATTTACCACAACGCAAACAGTCACTGATAGAGTCGGCAATCTCGCCTATTGCAGACTGCTCCATAATGATTGACTCCTGTTCCAACAAGCCAAAGCTTGGTGTGTAGGCATTTTCAAGTCCGGAACCGGCCAACAACTTACCTTTATTAAAGTGCCCATTTGGGTCTACTTTATTTTTGTAAGAAGTAAAATTATCAATCACAGATTGATCTAAAAACTCCATTTTTGTAATACCGATACCATGCTCGCCTGAAATGACACCATCGAGCCCAGTAGCTAAGGCCATCACGCGGGCAACAGCAGTGTGAGCCGCTTGCATCATTTCGTAATCATCAGAATTCACAGGGATATTGGTATGTACATTGCCATCACCCGCATGCATATGCAGTGCAATAAATACACGACTTTTCAGTACTTTTTTATGGATTTCGTCACATCCATCAAGTATTTTTTGATACTCGCGTCCAGCGAAAATGTCCGCCATAGGTCTTTTGAGTTCTCGCTTCCAAGAGATGCGCAAATCATAAGATTGAACTGCTCGGAATAAATTTTCATATTGCTCAAGTGAGTTGCCGGGATCACCAAGTACAGAAACAGGCGCATCCAAACTATTCAGAATTAAACTCCACCGCTGACGCAGCTCACTGATCAACTGCACGGCCATGATCTGCTTACCATGCAGCATTTCAGCATCAGAATTACCGTCTTCATCTGCCTGCAAAGGCATCTCGCCGTGCATAAAGGCTTCAAGCGCATCTAGTAACTTGAGTTTATTATGTATAGATAGCTCAATATTAATACGTTCGATACCGTCTGAATAATCACCTAAACGTGGTAAAGGTATGACCACATCTTCATTGATTTTAAAGGCATTGGTGTGCTTGGCAATTGCAGCAGTGCGCGCGCGATCTAACCAAAACTTTTTACGGGCTTCCGCAGAAACTGCTACAAAGCCTTCACCATCTCTAGCATTACATAAACGCACAATGTGGGACGCGGCCTCACCTACTGCATTTTCATCATCAGAGGCAATATCCGCGAGCAATACCATCTTAGGGCGCTGCTGACGCGCTGCCTTAGTGGCGTAACCTACCGCTTTAATATACCGCTCATCCATATGCTCTAGACCTGCCATTAGGACGATGGGGTCTTTTTTAGCGGTAGCGTCTAAGTAATCTTTAATTTCAACAATCGCTGGGACTGCATGAGAGACATTGCCAAAGAACTCCAAAGCAATGGTGCGTACATGCTTAGGCATTCGATGCAAAATGAAGGTGGCTGAGGTAATTAAACCATCGCAACCTTCTTTTTGTATGCCAGGTAAGCCTGATAAAAACTTATCAGTCACGTCTTTACCCAACCCCACTTTACGGAAGCTAGGTCCAGGAATTTCTAAAATGGTAGGGTCAGCCAGCAGGGTTTTCATGTCTTCTGCATAACGACTGATTTTGAATCGCGCTAACGGGATGTCATGAATTTTACCTAGGTTATGGTCTAAGCGTTCAACCTCCAACCACTCCGCATCTGGCGTTACCATTCGCCATGAGGCAAGATTATCTAAAGCAGTACCCCAAAGTACGGCTTTTTTACCACCAGCATTCATAGCAACATTACCGCCAATACAAGAAGCGTCTGCTGATGTTGGATCACAGGCAAACTCCAAACCAGCATCCGTCGCCGCTTCCATCACGCGCCTAGTCACAACGCCAGCACCACATTCTATGGTCGCTACTTGACGAGAAACGCCCGCCAAAGTGCGCATTTGTACGCCTGTATGTTGATCTAGCTTTTCAGTATTGATTACAACAGACATTGCGGTTAGCGGAATCGCTCCCCCTGTATATCCAGTCCCACCCCCTCGAGGGATGATTGTGAGTCCCAGCTCGATACATGCACGCACCAAGGCTGCGATTTCTTTTTCCGAATCGGGATTCAAGACTACAAATGGGTATTCAACACGCCAGTCAGTAGCATCGGTCACGTGAGATACACGCGCCAACCCATCAAACTGCACATTGTCTTTACGTGTGATTTTAGTGAGTTTAGCTAGCGCTTTTTTACGCAAGCTCGCCGTTTGCTTAAAACCTAATTCAAACTTTGTCACGGCTTGACGTGCTGCAACCACAAGCTTCAACACTTTATCATTGCCCGAACTACGCTCGTCAATTGCATCAATCCGATGATGCAGAGCATCCACTAGTGCTTTACGGCGTTTGGGATTTTCAAGCAAATCATCCTGCAAGTATGGGTTACGTGTTACCACCCACAAATCACCCAACACTTCAAACAACATGCGCGCCGAGCGACCAGTTTTACGTTCGCCCCGCAACTCGTTTAAAATGGACCATATCTCTTCACCTAAAAACCTAATTACAATTTCACGGTCTGAGAAGGAAGTGTAGTTGTAGGGGATTTCGCGCAACCGTTGTGACGGCTTAGCTTCTGAGTGCAGAAAATTACTTGATAAGGGTGCGTTCATTTAGATTTTGATAAATAGCTTTGCTATTAAAGGTACGATTGTAACATGGTGCCGATAAGCAAAAAAGCGTAACCGCGATATGGTTATTGCCAAGGACACAGCCCTATTGAAAAGAAAAATAAAGTCAAAAACAACAAGCAATGTCAAAAAATTGATCCTGATCATGAGAAGACGATACACTAACCATATGACTCATTTATTAAAGAAATCGTTCCTGCCTCTAATCGCTCTAGTTCTACTGGTATTTCTAGGTCTGCAAATCAACCATCAATCAAGCGCGCCTAATGTAGTCTTTACAACCATTGATGGCGTCAAAATTCCCATGGCGAGCCTTAAGGGAAAAGTAGTTCTAGTCAACTTCTGGGCCACTGATTGCGCAAGTTGCATTAAAGAAATGCCTCAACTGACGAGTACTTACAATCAATTTAATCAAAAAGGCTTTGCAGTGATTGCAGTGGCGATGCCCTATGACCCACCAGAGCAGGTGCTTAATTACGTCAAACAAAAAAAACCTCCATTCCCAGTCATGCATGATGGGCTATCTGAAATGAGCCAAAAATTTGGTGACGTGAACGTAACACCAACGACATTGATCTATAATAAACAAGGGTTCCTGGTGCAACGGACATTAGGTATACTCGACTTTAACGCCTTGGAACAGCTTCTGGAAAAAGAGCTTAATACTAAAAAAGGGACGGCTAATGCTTTGGGTTAAAGCTTTTCACATCATTTTTGTCACCAGCTGGTTTGCAGGTCTATTTTATCTACCTCGCCTGTTTGTTAACCATGCCATGGTCACCGATAGCGCAACCTTAGAACGTCTGCAAATGATGGAGGCCAAACTGTATCGCTTCATGTTGCCATTGGCTATTTTGGCGATTGGCTTTGGATTGTTGCTATGGCTGGGTTACGGGATTACTGGCCACTGGTTACATGCAAAATTAACATTAGTACTTGTGCTGTTGGCTTATCATCTTTATTGCGGCAAGCTAATGCGTGACTTTAGTGCTGGCAACAATCAACATGGTCATGTTTGGTATCGATGGTTTAATGAACTCCCTGTTATTGTATTGTGTTGCATCGTCATATTAGTAGAAGTTAAGCCGTTCTAAAGCTCACTTTTATCGAAACCTCTGGAGTCAATTTTAAATATTAATGAACATTCTAAATTCACCCTGGCTCATTAACATGCTCATCAAAGCAAGCTCAACACCGCAAGGGCGAATGTTGAGCTTGTTTGACATTTTGGATGACTGGCTCAATGCCCCTCAGATTAATGCCAAAATCGCCCAGCAAGACCTTCTTACAAAGACCGAAGGTGGACCCCTGCTAGTCGCCTATCTCACTGAGCAAGGAAGAGCCTGCGGCGCTTCTCATCCAATCATGCTTGCCGAGCATCTAGTCCTTATCGCTCGAAGTGCTGCGCAACAGACCATCAACCAGCCTAATAGTGGTAGCTTGGGCCATGCAAAAAAAGCAGCACATGCACTCATTTTAGCGCAGACTCCAGCCACTAAATCGATAGTTAACATGCTGAATACTCCAAAAGTATATGGGATTGCCGCTAGTCTCGCTATTGTGATCAGCGTGGTTAGTATAGTTCTGCCAGCGATGCACCATAGTCAGACTACTCATATCAATATCGTACAAATTAGCCCACCTAGGTTGACGACAAATATCCTTAGATCATCGACAGGCATCACCTCGGATGATGCGGCTAAGATCTATGCTAAATATGAACAAATGCGCAATGGCACTTGCCAGTTTCCAGAAGCATTGCAAATTCCAGAAAAAGACAAAGCCATTTATCTAGAAGATGTGGTGGGTGGTAAGTTACCTAGTGATGTTGGAGACCTTGCGATTGCCAAATTCTACTTAGAAAAAGTACACTGCAATTACACCCCCATGCTCATGGATCATTCAAAGTAGTTATCTTTTAGCAAATAAAACTAAAAAATATTACACAAGGCTATACAGATTAGTATAATCAATCTATGTCACCGCTACGCGAAAAAATATTGAGTACAGCAAGCCACCTATTTCAGACGCAAGGGATTAACTCCACCGGCGTTGATACCATCGTTGCTGCTGCAGGTACAACAAAAATGACTCTTTATAAGTACTTTCGTAGCAAAGAGAATTTGATTCTTGAAGTGCTTGAGCAAGGTCACCAAGACTTTCAGACATGGTTAAGTGACAAGCTCATTAGTAAACATCCTAGTGAAAAATTACAGCAACTATTCGACTTTATAGAAGAGTGGGTTACCTCCCCTAACTTTCAGGGAATGGGGTTTATCAAAGCCTCAGCCGAGTTCCCAAGCGAGACCAGCGCCGTGCATCAATTATCATCTGAGCAATCTCGCCAATTTAAGCAATATATCAGTAGCCTAGCCAGTAAGGCTGATATTGAAGATGCGGATGGATTAGCGTTGCAACTTTCTTTACTATTTGAAGGTGCGGTGCAGGCGGAGCAGATGATTCGAGGTTCCGGTGCGATGACTTACGCAAAGAAAGCTGCCAAGATTCTCATTAATGGTGCTTCTAGGCATTAGTTAAAATACCTAAATTTTAGGCTTGCCTGCATCAGGCCTTAGCTAGGATAATAGGTATTTAGACATCAATCCTCATCCCATGCAAACTCTTATCTGCGGTTCTCTAGCCTTCGACACCATCATGGTGTTTCAAGACCAATTCAAAAACCATATTTTGCCTGATAAAATTCATGCACTGAGCGTTGCTTTCTATGTGCCAGAAATGCGCCGTGAATTTGGTGGCACCGCAGGCAATATCGCTTACAACTTGCAGTTACTGGAAGGCGAACCTCTAATTATGGCCACCGTAGGCGAAGATTTTGCCACCTACAAACAATGGCTAGAGCAGAATAAACTTAACGTCAGTCACATTAAAACCATTCCGAATAGCTTTACTGCGCAGGCTTTTATTACTACTGATATCGACGACAATCAAATCACAGCATTCCACCCTGGAGCCATGATAGAGTCGCATGAAAACAGCGTAACCGATGCTAGCAATGTTTCACTTGCCATCATTGCGCCTGATGGACGTGATGGCATGTTTTTGCATGCCCGTGAGTGCTTTGAAGCAAAAATTCCTTTCCTATTTGACCCAGGGCAAGGGTTGCCAATGTTTAATGGAGAAGAACTTCTGCAGTTTATTGATATGGCAGACTTCCTAGCGGTCAATGACTATGAGTCGCAAATTATTCAAGATAAAACCGGATTGTCACTGGCTCAATTAGCGCTGAGAGTAAGAGCATTAATTGTGACGCTCGGTGGTTCAGGTTCAAATATTTATGCTGATGGTCAGCGTTTTGATATCCCATGTATCAAGGCAGAAAAAATTGTCGATCCAACGGGCTGTGGTGATGCTTATCGTGCAGGCCTGGTCTATGGCATTGCTCAAGGATGGGATTGGCTAACCTGTGGAAGATTGGCCTCAACAATGGGGGCCATTAAAATTGCTAGTCGTGGCGGCCAAAATCACAAACCAAGTCGTGCGGATATCGAAATGATCTACACCCAAGCGCTAGTCAATGAAACTGCGCTTACCGAAGCCTCATTAAGCAGCCTTGAGTAAAATACAACGGCTAGATAATTCTCTCTCCCTAGCCGCCTCTTGTCTGTAGGATTCACTCTGCCACAAAAAATGTACTATTGAATTTCATTATTGCGATCTACCAAGATGATTCTTTGTCAATAAATCGTCACATTTAGGTCACATTATTTTAATACCAACTCATTAGACTCTCCCTATCTAAAAGGAGAGAGATCATGGCTAGAAATAATATTTTGCTAGATTATTCATCGGAAGCTATCCAAACTAATACAGAGTTACAAGAAGTTAAGAATAGAAGGCTCCATATTAGCCTTGCGCGTACCCAAGCCGAAATTGAAGAAGCTCAACGCTTACGCTACAAAGTGTTCGCTGAAGAAATGGGTGCTCAACTGTCTGGTACTGGTGGTTTGGATATTGATGGTTTTGATCAGTTTTGCGATCATCTCATTGTGCGCGATAGCGGCACACACCAAGTGATTGGAACCTATAGAATATTAAGTCCAGCTAAAGCAAATGCTGCAGGTGGTTATTACTCAGCCGGAGAGTTCGACTTAAGCAGACTCGCTAATTTATTTAACAGAACAGTCGAAGTCGGCCGCGCATGCGTCCACCAAAATTATCGTAATGGCGGCACCATCACCATGTTGTGGGCTGGCCTTGCAAAGTACATGCAAATTAATAATTATGAATATATGATCGGTTGTGGCAGTGTTAGCATGACCGACGGCGGCCATGCTGCTGCAAGTTTATTTCACAAATTAAAAGATGATTACTTATCGCCTTTAGAATACCGAGTATTCGCACGCAACCCACTCCCTATTGAGTCATTACGCACCGACATGCAAGTATCTTGCCCGCCGTTAATTAAGGGTTATTTACGCCTTGGTGCCTATATTTGTGGTGAACCAGCGTGGGATCCCTATTTCAACACAGCCGATATGCTGGTAATGTTACCCTTATCTAGAATCAACCCAAGATATGCTGCACACTTTCTAAAATAGTCATTTTAGATACGGTAGCAACAATCGAAAAGACATTGCAACCACACATCAAGCATACGCCACACAGCGGCATTGAAGAAACACATCGAGTGACGCGCTACTTTAGGGCAAGTCGCGTCGCTACTCACATTCTGGTGGGGGTACTAGTCGCGTTTGTACTAATGCCAGTAGTCAGTAAATCAGCGAAGTTGCGTATTACCAAGTGGTGGTCTGGGCGACTGCTTGTCGCATTTAATCTACGTGTCATTTGTCACGGCCACACACCACTCAACTATGAACAGCTTTCCAAAACTATTTTCGTAGCAAATCATATTTCTTGGACAGATATTCAAGCACTTAATAGCATCATCAGCTTAAGATTTATTGCAAAATCGGATATTGAAAACTGGCCGGTCCTCAAGTTTTTAATTAAAGGGGCCAACACGATTTTTATTGATCGTAGCAAACGACAAGATGCTGCTCGAACCCTTAATGTGGCGGTATTAAGTCTAAAGTCAGGCGACAACCTCTGCTTTTTCCCCGAGGGCACCACCACAGACGGTACTGAAATAAAGCCTTTTAAGAGTAGCCTAATGCAAGCCGCGATTGATGCGAATGCCACCATTCGGCCTGTTGCCATTAGATATCCAAACCTAGATGGAAGTATTAATACGGGTGTTGCCTACGCGGGTGAAACCACCATGCTTGAATCTATACAGTCCATACTACTGCAAAAATCCCCAGTGGTAGAGCTACACTTTTTAGAGCCTATTAAGGTAATGGACGTGACGAAAAAAGACAGACGCGAATTAACGTTATTCATTCAACAGCAGATTCAACAAACATTAGATTTATCAGCTTCCTAGCTTTGGCTTTGAGCGCTGATTTAAAGGCTAGGGTTTAAAGATTTATCGAGTGGATTTGAAGGCACTTGAATAATCTTCTTGCTTTGAATTTCCATCGCTGTCAGTTGACCACCCCACAAACATCCAGTATCAAGCGAATAAACATTGCCGCTATGCCGCAACCCTAACGCCGACCAATGCCCAAAGATGACGTCGACCTCCTTAGTGGCACGTGTAGGCACTTCAAACCAAGGCATAAAACCATTAGGCACATCTTGCAACTCACCCTTGAATGTAAATTCCATCTCACCATCCGCCCTACACACCCTTAAGCGCGTCATGGCATTAGTGAGGACGCGCAATCTGTCTGCTCCGGTTAATGACTCACTCCAACGACTAGGCTCATTGCCATACATGCTAGTTAGGAAGTCTAAATAATGGCTTCCTTGTAGGGCCTTTTCAACCTCACTTGCGTAGGTCATTGCTTGCGGCACCGTCCATTGAGGCAATAAGCCAGCATGAACCATCAGGTAATTATCCTGATAATAGATTAGATGCTGATGACGCAACCAGTCAAGCAAAATATCACAATCATCAGCGGCAAACAGAGCATCAAAGGTATCACCTCTATGAGCGCGCACTATGCCATTCGCAACGACTAGTGCATGTAAATCGTGATTACCTAAGACAACTTTCAGGTTGTCTTGATGCTGATAACACCAACGCAATACCTCAAGCGATCCGCTACCTCGATTGATTAAATCTCCCACTAACCAGAGCTGATCTTGCTTGGGATCAAAGTTAATACGAGTCAGTAATGCCTGAAAAGCATGGTAGCAACCCTGAATATCACCAATCGCATATGTGGTCATCAACAACCTTTAATAACAAAAAAGCCACTCAACAACGTAAGTGGCTTTCTTAATTTAATTTTCTAATTGACCGAAAACTGACTATTTGAAAGAAGCTCCACCGGCATTGGCCATGTAAGCAACTGCGTTCGAAATTTCAGCATCAGATAAAGCTGGATTGCCACCCCTCGCTGGCATACTGCGAATGCCGTTCATCGCATGACTGACCAAAGTAGCTTGTCCTTGGGCAATACGTGGTTTCCAAGCATCTTTATCACCAATTTTAGGGGCATTCATCAGACCTGCAGCATGACACATAGAGCACACAGCCTTCACAACTTCTTCACCCGTTTTATCGACATGCGGTCCTGCATCTGCAGCAGCAAGTACAACAGTAGCCACCGGCTTAATATTATCAACCACTGCTGATGAAGTGTCTGCTGCGGCTAAGGCTGCTACTGGTGCAGCGGCTGGACTAGCAGTTTTAGCTATTAAAGCAATGACTAGAGTAAGCGCTAATATGGCACCAGGAATAACTAACAATAACTGTCCAATTGGATTAGCTTTATATTCAGTATTTTTATCGCTCATTACAGTGTTTCCCTATCATTAATTTTAGTTTTCAATATTATACCTGTTAGCAGCCGAAGGTAAAAGGGCATGACTTGCCTAGCTTTGCTATAATGGCGGCAGTCACATGCGCCCGTAGCTCAGCTGGATAGAGTGTTGGTTTCCGAAGCCAAAGGTCGCGCGTTCGAATCGCGCCGGGCGCACCATAAGCTACTCGCGTTCAGCGATAACATTAAGAATAAATCATGTTAAATGACGCGGCATGGAGATTTCTTATTTGGCTAGTTGAGTGGGGATTTATTTGGATCACCATGGTTTTTTACATGATCGCCTTGTACCCTTAGAAAAATAGACTGTAGATATCAGTCTATTATTAAAATTCAGTGATAGTAACCACTCACAAACTTTTCTTTGGCCTGTTAAATTAAATACTCTTTTAAATTAACCTCAAGCAAACTTTGGTCTATACAACCTCTAGTTTAAAATTTAGTGCTGACAATAAACTTGAGTATCCACTGGTCTGAGACAGCATTTAGCCCACGTCCAATTCCTGCATTAAAGCCGTATTCCCCTATTTCTGTATCGATCACCGCATACATGGTCTTGCTATTAGCGCTTAAAGACTGAAAGTGACTCAAAGGCCCAAGGTCATTGTAACTTTCTAAGCCAATTTGCGTTTTTTGTGTAATAGCATAATTTGCCTTGATATCGAGCCCGCCTGTTACGGGGCCCCCTCTAACATCCATGGCACTTTCTGCACTAATATTTGCCCCTAAAGTCCAAGGACCGAGATGCCAGCCTAATATGCCTTTTAGTTCTGCGTTCCATGGTTTGGGAGCAACGGCTAATGCCTGCTTACCCATCTCTAAATTAACACCCCAGAACATGCCCTCACTTTCATGTGGTGCTATATATTTAAGTCTAAGCTTTCCGCCATCACCATTAAGACCGCCTTCTGCATCATGACTTGTCAAAAGATAAATACCGAATTCTAGGGTATCGGTAAGGCCAATATTTATCTCTGGAGTTAATCTGTACACATGTTCTGAGGGTCGTTGACCAGCGTATTCAGGAGCTAATCGGTTAGAGAATACATAATTGTTATGCCAGTCAATACTCACATCACCAGGAGCCTCTTTATCATCGAGGTAAACTTGGATTTCTTCAGAGGCCGCATTGGCAATCTGCGATGACCATGTAGCCCAAACCACAGCTACTAATAAAAATTTATTCATTCTGTTTCTTTGGTATTTCAAATGAATGAGAAGGAATTATTTCAGTTAAATATTACTTTTGAATGATTAAAAACGCCAATAGTGATCTATCAGTAATGCAGCAAACAACAAACTTAAATACAGAATCGAGTACTTAAATGTCCTCTTAGCCAAGTCATCTGAATAGTTGCGATATAAGCCAATCACATACGCCAAAAATATAGCATCTAAGATAATGGCAGATAAAAGGTAAATCAAACCGCTCATCCCAAGACCATAAGGCATAAGGGATACGGCGATTAAAATAATGGTGTAAAGCAAAATATGGAGCAATGTAAAAGCCTCACCGTGCGTGACTGGCAACATAGGCATCCCCACCTTAGCGTATTCTTCGCGTCTATATAAAGCCAGGGCCCAGAAATGCGGCGGTGTCCATGTAAAGATAATTAAGAACATAATCAACGCTTCTGGTGACACGGTATTAGTCACTGCAGCCCAACCCAAAATCGGTGGCATCGCGCCAGAAGCTCCGCCTATCACGATATTCATCGGCGTGGCTGGTTTTAAGAATATAGTGTAAATCACGGCATAGCCCACAAAAGTGGCTAAAGTTAGCCACATAGTGAGTTCATTAACGTAGAAATACAAAATAGCCAAACCAGTAGCACCCAGAATACTCGCGAAAACCATTGTTTGAGTTGAAGACACATTACCAGTGGGGATGGCACGGCCACGCGTGCGCGCCATAATCGCATCAATTTTATGTTCTATCAGGCAATTGAAAGCAGCTGCAGCACCCGATGCGAATGCAATACCAATGGTTGTTGCTATCAGTATCGGCCATGGCACCATACTAGGCGTGGCAAGAAACATGCCGATCATTGCTGTAAAAACAATCAGTGATGTGACTCTTGGTTTACATAATGAGAAGAAGTTTTTAAAGCTCAATCCCAAGCTTTGCTTAGTTACTGTTGCTGCAATACTCATAAAAATCTCACACTTATTATTAATTTGTTATGTGAATTAACAATTGATATTAAAAAGAGGTTAGCCATGCTCATTACCGGTATGGTCTCGTAATTTTAGAGTTAAGGATGACTAAAATAATGACTAGCAACCCTGCTGTAAAATTGTGCGCCACAGCTAACACCAACGGCAAATGAAGCACTAAGTTAGCAATGCCCAAACTCACTTGAACGCAAAGAACCACCAATAACGCGATACCTAGATTTCTTAACTGCCAGTATTTTAATACAGTTAAGCCAATAAACCCTAGATAAATGAAGGTGATCAGAGCGCCTAGCCTATGTGTCCATTGTATTGCGGTAATTGTCTCCAAGCTTAACAGGCCTCCACTGGCGTTTTGGCCTAAATTATGGACTAAATGAAATGCCTCTTTGAAGTTCATGTCTGGCATCCACAACCCGTGACAAGTTGGAAAGTCAGTACAAGCCAGCGCCGCATAATTAGTGCTGGTCCAACCACCAAGGAAAATCTGCATAAAGATAATCAGCAATGCTAAGCGTATTGGAACTATTAAGCGGCTTGACTTAACAATACTTGATGAATAATTACCCCAATGCCTATGTGCCAACCAAGCCAGTATCGCAAGCGTCGTCATGCCACCAAGTAGATGCGCACTAACAATCACAGGCTTGAGCAATAAAGTCACCGTCCACATGCCAAGCATGGCCTGAAAGCCTATTAATAGGACTAAAAAAGTGGGAGTCCAAGCCGATACATTCATTTCACGCCTAACGCGCCAAGCTAATAGGCCTATCGTGAACACGATTAAGCCTAATGTACCCGCTAGATAGCGATGCGCCATTTCACGCCAAGCCTTACCAACCACGACTGTACTTTGTGGATAAACAGATTGTGCATTTAGAATGGCGGTTTTACTTTGCGGAACCGTAAGGTTGCCATAACAACCTGGCCAGTCCGGGCAACCCAGACCAGCATCCGTTAGACGAACATAGGCCCCTAACACAACCACACATAATGCCAATAGAGCGCCGACTAAAACCAACGATCTAAATAATTGGTAACTTTTCGATTGGTATTGCATAGATTGATTCATACTAGCCAGCCCAGGAATATCTTAATAAACGAATTATATCTTTACGCACATCAGCCAACAGCACTGCAGATTGATAACTCATCATCAGATGCCCGAGCGGATCTACCAAATATAACTGATTACTACTCAAGGCATCTTCATCTTTAAGCTGAAACTGCTTTGACAAAGAAATCACATCCTCGCTTGGCTGATTGATGATGATGAGATCTGGATAATCTTGCTTAATTGAGCTGACATCTTGCATTGTCGTAATCAATACCCGTTGCACACGCGGCATGTCTTTGTAAAGAGAGACATGCAATTGGCGCATATCGTGAAGTTTATCTAAGCACAACTTTGGACATTCTGCAGCAACGTATACAATGCTCCACCGCTCTTTCCAAAAAAGTGGCATAAGTGCTTCAGAATCATCCGTTTTAAGCTGAGTAACCTCGCTTAACAAGCGAGGGGGAGTCACTAGATCGCCCAGACTTGCACCATTCGGTTTCCAATTAAGCTGGAACATCATGATTACAACAATGATGGGAACGATAAAAAATATAAGCATATAAACAAATACCTTACGGCCTTTGGTTTGCATTGCTTGTTCTGATAGTTGACTGTCGTTTTGCATGTTCTACTCTAATAAAATAATGATATCTAGCCGATGATTGGCTTGATGGTAAATAAGTCTAATAGTCGTTACGGAAACTCACTCGGCTTCACCTTAGACACACTCATATAAATGAAAATAAGCAATGTGGCTAAAGCAAACCCAAACCATTGGTAGGCATAACCCATATTTGTGGCTATTCGCTCTGCTGGCATCTGCCAATTGCGTACAAATCCACCTGCATCACTATGCTGATCTAGTTTAATGGCCATTTTAGATACTGAAAATGGCACAGAGTGCTTATAACGCTCCATATCCATATTTTGCCAAACCTGATCAATGGTTTGAATGTTTGTGTTGACAGAAGGTTTTGCTTCTAAACTAAAGATCTTCTTACTTGGCACCCAAACCTGGCCTGTAACAACCTGCGGGGTAAGGGGGGTCGTAAATAACGGCAATTCAGCATGCGTATCTTTACCAAGAATCCAACCTCTGTTAATCAGCACATATTCATTGGTTTGATCAATCTTTAATGGCGTAATGACATGATATCCAACACGATCACCTTCAACCTGATTGTCTAACAGAAACTGATATTTTGGCTCATAAACTCCAGACACAGTCACTTTTTTATAATTCCATGCATCTACATTTAATACTTTAACTGGAAACTTAAGTGCACTTCCAACTACAGCCTGATTATATGCAGCTTGGATCAATACCTTTTGCTGCGCCTTGTTATATTGCCAAAAACCAAACTTGATAAATAGCGGAATGCAAACTAACGTTAGCAAAATACCAAGTAAACTAGGTTTGAAAATTATGCGTTGCATTTTAAATTGATTTATTCCTAATTGCATTTGTTGACTAGGCATCTCATAATGGACGTTCAAAACAAATCTTGGACAGCATTATGTTAGTAAAAGTCATCATCGTTTTAACTTTAATTGTAATTGTAGGCAGCTTGTTTTCAGCTTTATTCTTTTTAGTAAAAGATAAAACTGGCAGTGATCGTACGGTAAAAGCACTCACTATTCGGATTGGCCTATCAATTACTTTGTTTCTTTTATTAATGCTTGGTTATTACTTTGGTCTCATTGGTCAACCACATCCTTAATTGAATCTTTAATGCACAACAACCTATAAGGGAAATATTCATTGTTGTGCGCTAAATAAAAAGGGCGATGCTCATGCATCGCCCTTTTGTATGAATCTAACTTAGAGCCAATACACGAATATAAACAAACCTAACCAAACCACGTCCACAAAGTGCCAATACCATGCGACACCTTCAAAACCAAAGTGATGCTCAGGCGTGAAGTGGCCTTTCATACAACGAATTAAAATAACGATCAGCATGATCGTGCCTAATGTCACGTGAAAACCATGAAAACCAGTGAGCATGAAGAAAGTAGCGCCATAAGCACCACTACCTAAAGTGAGACCCATTTCCGTATAGGCTTCATGATATTCAAATGATTGACAGACCAAAAAGGCAATGCCTAAAACGACTGTAAGAGCCATGCCAGCAATTAATTGATTACGATTATTTTTAATAAGCGCCCAGTGAGCCCAAGTAATCGTAGCGCCCGATGTTAATAGCAGCAACGTGTTAATGGCTGGCAAACCCCAAGCTGCCATCGGCTTAAGCAAGCCTGGCTTGTATTCAATGCCAAGCACTGAACCACCAGGCCCTGCGGATGGCCATGTACCTAAGAAGTCTTTATAAAGAGTAAACGAAGGGTCAAAACCAGCTAAAGCTGGAACAGACAATATCCGCATATAAAACAACGCGCCAAAGAACGCCGCAAAGAAGGCAACTTCAGAACATATAAACACGATCATACCAATACGGAATGACTTATCTTCCCAATGTTTAAATTGGCCAGTAATACTCTCAGTAATAATGGTACCCATCCACTTGGCCACCATGCTTAATATAATCGCAGCGCCTAGGTACATCATCCACTTGCCAGGTGCTTGAAGGTAAGCTAAATCTTTACTTCTATCGGTAGCTAAAGTAAAAATAAAACCTGAAGCTAGAGATAACAAACCTGCAGATATAACTGCTGGATATACGCTACCGTGAGGTACATAATAATGATTGTTTGAATGTGTCGCCATGCATTGACTCCCCTGCATTTTTTATAATTCTATTAAATTCACAATGGCTGATAACCGCCACTACCTCGCCTTAACTTGCTTAACCACAACTACTTAATTATCTTTCTTCACCGCTGGAAAAAATGCATAAGATAAAGTCATCTCAGATACTTCTTTAGGTAACTCTGCACTAATAAAAAACCTTAGTGGCATTTCTTTTTCTTCTCCTGGTTTAAGTGACTGCCTCACAAAACAAAAGCACTCAATTTTCTTAAGATTAGAAGCTGCAATCCCTGGTGTGACACTTGGAACCGCTTGCCCTGCCACCACCTCATTAGTCGTATTTTTCGCTACAAAAACCACCGTTGTAATTTGTCCAGGGTGCACTCTAACGCTAGATTGCTTAGGATAAAAATTCCAACCTAAACCAGGCATTACGCTTGTGACGAACTGTACATCTACCCAACGACTTGTATCCACTATAGCTTTAGACGACTCAGCGGCTGAAGTGTTAGTTTTACCATTCAATCCCGATACGGTGCACAACACGTTGTACAAAGGAACCAAGGCAAATGCAAATAAGATTGCACCAAGCACCAACCAAACCAACTTGCGTACTAATTTTTTGTTCTTTGCATCCAATAACTGCTTAGGTGTATTGTTTTTACTTTCGTCGTCTAATGATGCCATATTGTAAACATCGAAGTGACATACCAAATTAAAGCAATACCACCCAAAATATAAGCAATCTTCTTGCTGCTAGCTTTTGTACTTGTTTTTTTATCGTCCATATTTTTCCAAACAAATAACCAACTTAATTCATTCAAATTAAGCTGGTTATTTGAAACCTATTTAACTGTCGGTTGCTCTGTAAAGCTATGGTAAGGAGGCGGGGATGGAAGAGTCCACTCCAAACCTTTAGCGCCTTCCCACACTTGATCAGTCGCTTTTTTACCGCCTCTTGCACAAGTGACAATGTTATAAACAAATAACAATTGTGAGAAACCAAGAACGAAGGCAGCGATTGATGAAATCATATTGAATTCAGTGAACTGCAAAGCATAGTCTGGAATACGACGTGGCATACCCGCTAAACCTAAGAAGAACTGTGGAATAAAGGTTAAGTTAAAGGATATTGCAGTTAACCAAAAATGTAATTTACCTAATTTCTCGTTATACATATGGCCAGTCATTTTAGGTAACCAATAATAAGTACCCGCCATAATGCCCATGATGCCACCAGCGAAAAGTGTGTAGTGGAAATGCGCTACGACGAAATAACTATTATGGTATTGCGCATCAGCTGCAACGTCTGCTAACACTAGGCCAGTCAAACCGCCGATACCAAATAAGATAATCCAACCTACTGCAAATAACATGGGTGTTTCAAAGCTCATCGAGCCTTTCCACATGGTTTTAATCCAGCAGAAGAACAGCACTGCCAATGGCAATGAAATGGCCATCGTACTATACATAAAGTAGAGCAATGCCGGCACTGGCATACCTGCAGTAAAGAAGTGATGCGCCCAAACCACAACAGCTAACGCACCAATTGCCCATAATGAATATACTTGAGCCTTATAACCATACATAGGTTTACGTGAAAATGTTTCTAAGATTTGAGGAATGAATCCCCAAACTGGAAGTAACAAAATATAAACTTCAGGGTGTCCAAAGAACCAAAATAAATGTTGGAACATAATGGGGTCGCCGCCGCCAGCCGCATCAAAGAAATGCGTGCCGAAATGGCGATCAGTTAATAACATCGTCACCGCACCAGCTAAAACAGGAATGGTTGCGATAAGTAAGAAAGCAGTAATTAACCAACCCCATGCAAACATAGGCATTTTCATTAACGTCATACCAGGGGCACGCATGTTGAATAAGGTCACAATAATATTGATTGAACCCAATACAGAAGAGATACCTAGCAAATGCACGGCGAAAATAGCAAAGTCAACACCGATTCCACCTTGCACAGATAATGGCGGATAGAAAGTCCAGCCTGTAGCCAGTGCGCCATCACCGATACCAAATAACGCCAATGTGAAAGGTAAGGTTAAAAGAATGGCTGAGGGAGGTAATAACCAGAAACCCCAGTTATTCAAACGCGGTAAAGCCATATCAGGCGCACCAATTTGCAACGGAATCATCCAGTTAGCAAAACCGGTAGCTGCTGGCATCAATGCCGCAAAAATCATGATTAGCGCATGCACGCCAATCAACTGATTGTAAAACTCAGGATTCATCAACTGCAAACCCGGCTGAAATAATTCAGCGCGAATTGCTAAAATCATGACGCCACCTACTAAGAACATAATTAGCGCAAAGGTTAGGTACATCGTACCAATGTCTTTATGGTTAGTTGTTGTTAACCAACGCATAATCCCCACAGGATGATCATGATGCTCTTCATGGTGTGCTACCGTTGTTGTACTCACTGTCTTCTCCTAATTACTAAACAAAATAATTATAAACTTCTAAAATCGCTTTTGGTGTTATTCAATCTTTCGATTCACTCAAAATTACTTATTGGCGCGCTGCTTTAACCTGCGCTGGCTGCAAAACATCGCCGACGCTGTTACCTAAAGCGTTACGCTCATAGGTAATGACTGAAGCAATCTCTGTATCATTTAACATTGTTTTCCAAGCTGGCATCACACGGATACCATTTAAAACGCGATCTAAATGACTATCTTTAAGGTACTTACCATCTGCACCAAAAATCGGACCATTGGCAATTTTACTACCCGTTAATGGTGGGAATGCTGGGGGCAAACCAGCACCAGTTATTTGGTGGCAAACAGCGCAGTTCTTTTCATAGACGTTTTTACCATTCGCAACGAGATCCTCTTTCGTCCACTCTTTATCAGAACCAGCTGAAGCTTTAGCAAGTTCGTCTTTTTTGTCTGCAACCCATATTTTGAATTGATCCATAGGAACTGCATCAACCACTACAGGCATATAGCCATGACCTTTGCCACATAACTCTTTACATTGGCCACGATAAGTACCAGCCCTATCCACTTGAACCCATGTTTCACGGAGAAAGCCAGGCACAGCAACACGTGATGAACCAAATTGAGGCACCCACCAGTTATGTAGCACATCATTTGAAGTCATTAGAATACGTACTTTTTCACCTACTGGAAGCACTAGATGATTATCGACTTCTAAAAGATAGTGATCATCTTTTACACCTTGAAAGCCTTTTTCAGTTTGCTCTTTTGGGGTAGATAAATTACTGACGAATTTAATGCCTTTAGCATCACCATCCATATACTCATACTGCCAGCGCCATTGTGAGCCAGTAATTTTAATTACCATAGTTGCTTTATCACGGGTATCTTCCATCATCACTACACTGTGATAAGCAGGAATGCCCATGATAACGAAGTCGATTAGTAAAAGAATGACAAATGGGATCAACGTCCAGAAAATCTCTACCGCAGTTGAAGGCACTTTATCAAAAACTGGTTTATATGCTTTACTTTTTCTATGTGCAAATATTGAATAAATCATAATCAACAGAACAACAACGAAAATAATCCCTGTAATTGTCATAAATTTATTATGAACATGGAGGGTATCCAGTGCCATAGGGGTAGCAGGTGTGGGGAAATTCCAAGAATAATCCGCATACACATTAATTGAAGCAAGCATTGCTAAAATGCCTAAACTAATTCTTCTAAAACCTTGCATAAAACATGCTCCAAAACTAATTAATAAATATTTCTTATTTTTTGTCTAAGCTCACGCGCAAACATTGTGCGTTGCCCATCGTTTATAAAATACCTGCCAAACTCAACTTCCTTGCCATGCGAAGTGATAAAAAGTCCAATTTTTCTTCCACTAGCATGTCTTTGTTCCAGATCGCGCACAATAACTTGTGCCCAATAGCGCTGAAATGTAGTTGTAGTTAATTCTTTATAGTTTTTTTTCTCTACAATAAGATTTTCATCAGTTATCGTAATGCTCTCATAGTCATTTGAATGCAAATACACGTAATAAAATGCACCAGCAAGCCCTAAAATTTCCAACCCCGCAAACGGCAACACCAACCATGCTCCCATTAGCGAAAAACTGGTGGCAACTATTAAAAGAATCAAAAATAAAACAGCCAACACTTTCACACTGCCTGTTGGTGACAAAGAATTATTTGGCCTTAAAATTATCTTGATATCGAGATCAGATACTTGCATCTACTATCCTTAGGTCGCCCAAACTTATACTTAGCAACTGGTGCGACATTTCGTCACAGCAGAAAAATACCACACAACACGGCTTCACTCAAGAGGAAAGTTACAATTTTGTAACAATTGCGTAATTGGCAAGTGGATTTTATTGGTGCGACTTCATGCAACATCATACGTCGACAATAGACGTAAAAAAAGCCTAGAACGTTGTGTTTACTAGGCTTTAGCTACTTCTTGAAACGCTTACTTGGTGCCGGGAGGGGGAATCGAACCCCCACGCTGTTGCCAGCGCGGGATTTTGAGTCCCGTGCGTCTACCAATTCCGCCATCCCGGCTCATGGAAAATACATTATCTGTATAATTGCAATACCGACATTATAGCAAGCTCTAAGACTTATGCGAACACAAGATTTCGATTTTTATTTACCTGATAACTTAATTGCACAACATCCAACCTCCGATAGAGCCGCTAGCCGCATGCTTCATCTAAACGGAACGAACGGTATATTAAGTGATAAAACATTTATGGATTTACCCAATTACCTGAATACTAATGATTTAGTAGTGTTCAATGACACCAGAGTCATTAAGGCGCGACTCTTCGGTAAAAAAGAAAGTGGCGGCAACGTTGAAGTACTTATAGAAAGAGTACTCGACGAACACACAGCTTACGCTCACGTTCGTGCTTCTCGGGCGCCTAAGGTTGGCACCAAACTAAAACTATCCAAAGCGCTGGATGTGTTAGTCATCGACCGCCAGGATGACTTATTTATGTTACGTTTTTTAAATGATGCATCCGTACTTGACACACTTGATCACTACGGAGCACTTCCCTTACCTCCTTATATTACCCATGAAGCAACTAGTGATGATGAAGAGCGCTACCAAACTGTGTTCAGTAAACATTTAGGCGCTGTTGCTGCGCCTACTGCAGGCTTACATTTTAATGATTCTATGTTAGCAAGTCTCAAGGATAAAGGGATTGCTGTTGCCTACGTCACACTGCACGTAGGCGCAGGAACTTTTCAGCCAGTTCGTGTAGACGATATCAAGGACCATAAAATGCATAGCGAGCTTTACAATATCCCTCAGACCACAATTGATATGATTGCTACAGCAAAATCAAATGGTGGAAAAGTGACGGCCATCGGCACCACAGCACTCCGTGCTCTAGAGAGCGCAGCTCAACATGGTAGATTAGAGCCAGGATGGAGCGAAACCTGCATTTTTATCACCCCTGGTTATGAGTTTAAGGTGGTCGATCGTTTATTTACTAATTTTCATTTACCTAAAAGTACCTTACTCATGTTAGTGTCAGCTTTTGCTGGCGCTGAGAACATTAAGCAAGCCTACGCATATGCCATTTCCCAGCAGTATCGATTTTTCAGTTACGGTGATGCTATGCTAATAGAAACCCACCCCAATAACCCATTGAACTGAATCAACAAATACTTTGACTAACTCAAGTATTATTTAAATATCGAAATGAAAGAATTTATGACCATTCCAAAATTATTATGCTCCCTAGCCTTATTTGCAACACTGCAACCGGCATACGCTGCCATTATTGCCGACGCTGAAGTTGTAATTAAAATTCCATTAGCAAAAAAACCTACAACACGTCCAATGACTGTGGCTTACGTGCCTAGCTTTAAGCATTATTACATTGCAGATGGCGGTCTAGCACCCATGGCTACTGAATATGAGTCTGCAACTTCTAAATCATTAGTTCACACCTACGATGAACTAGGCAAGTATGTAAGTTCAGCAAAGCCTGGTTACGACAATCGCTCCATTTACTACAATAGTAACAACGGAAAATTGGAAACAATTACCTACAATGTTTCTAGTGATGTCGGTTTTTCACCGAACACTGGCATCTACTCACTAGACATAGCGGAAAATGGTGAACTTAAAGATTCATCAAATGATGTCATCGAATTCAACCCAGCTTTTGGCGATGCTGCGACTATGCCAAGCTATAACCCTGATACTAATCAATACTATGCCAAACAAGAACATGGCAATAAAGTATGGGTAGTTGATTTAAAGTCGCGCGAAAAAATTCGAGAAATTGCTTTAGATTTGACGAAAGCAGGCGTTGCATACGACGATGTAAGCGATCACTTTGTGGCCTACAGCGGCATAAAGGGAGAAGAGCTAGTTTTGCTTGATGTGGACCACAAAGCTGTTTTGATATTCGATTTGAGTGGTCATTATATGGGTAAGAGTGAACTACCTAAAGAGTTAAAGCTGCGTTCACAAAACCACTTCAATGGCACTGGCTATACTAACAATATGTTATTTGTCTACAATGAACCTGAAGGTGAATTCGGGACGTACTATGGATTCAAAGTATTAAAAGGTAATTAAGTTTTTCTATAAAAAAGGCCAGAAAAAAACCGCCTTAGGCGGTTTTTTTCTTAGTAGTATTTTCTAAAAGATTAGAATTACTTGCCTAGCATGCCAGCAAGCTTACCTGACAACATGCCAAAAACAGCACCTAATACAACTGAAAGTGAAACCAATAATACTGGATTACTTAAATTTGTTGCAGTAACACTGCCAGCACCAGTCGTTTGTAATGCATAACCAGCTGTAGCGGCATAACCATAAACGTTTGCTGGTACTACTGACAATAAATCTTGTCCTGCCACAATGACCAAGAAGAATACTGTTACAGCAATATAAACTGCAGGTCCAGCTGCGCCAGCTAAGCCCAATGGATTTGCACCCACTAAAGCAAGAGCAACACCTGCTAGAACAGCACCATAGACCATGCCAACAATAGTTTTTTGTAATGCAGCGTTATCACCGCCTGTGTGGAAATAGCAACCCCAAGCAATAAATCCAGCCCAAACCAACACTGATCCTGATAATGGCCCTAAAGCCAGAAATGCCCATACTCCACCTAAGATGGCAATACTTAATGCTAATGCAGTTAATTTCGACATACTTTATCTCCTAATTATTATAATGAGTAGCTAGTTAATGCGAACAGCAGTGAGACATGTCGGGTAATTTTAATAGTGTTTTCTAGCCCCCGATCACATAACGCTAGGGGCATACTGAATGATTTTTATCAAAATGTAAACTTTTTTGTAAGGATTTGTAACAAATCTCAGAGGCGTTACTGCAAAAAATAATGGGAAGGCTTGCTGCTATTAGCTTTGCGGAAGTGAGCTTTAATTTTTAAGTTTGAATTTTAAGAGTTGGAAAGGATAAAAACTCAGAATCTTTATCCTTATTTAGGGTAAAAGCGCCGATATACTGCTAATAAAATGCCATTGTCCGCACAAACTCAACCACTTCACTCAGTGCAATAGACTGCGCATCTACTGACGTACGCCCCTTATACTCCACCAAACCATCAGCTAGACCGCGCTCGCCAATGACCAATCGATGGGGAATTCCCATTAAATCCGCCTCAGCAAACATGACACCTGGACGCTCACCGCGGTCGTCTAGTAACACATCGACCCCAGCAGCCAAAAGCGCATCATATAAATCATTAGACGCCAACTTAACTTCAGCAGATTTTTCATAACCTATGGCACAAATAGCGACTGAGAACGGCGCCATACTTGCTGGGAAAATAATACCTCTATCATCATTGCCCTGTTCAATGGCCGCGCCAACGATGCGCGAAACACCAATACCATAACAGCCCATTTCCATGACCTGCGTCAGGCCGTTTTCATCCAAATAAGTAGCGCTCATCGCTTCTGAATACTTGCTGCGTAATTGAAAAATATGTCCAACCTCAATCCCGCGGCACAACGATAACTTTCCCTGACCATCAGGACTCATATCGCCCTCAATGACATTTCGGATATCTGCAACTAAGCTAGGTTCTGGTAAATCACGTCCAAAATTCACACCGCTCAAGTGGTATTTCGGCTTGTTAGCGCCACAAACAAAATCACTCATTAGCGCTACGGATCTATCTGCAATGATTTTAACTTGCGCACCCACGCCAACTGGCCCAATAAAGCCTGGCGGGCAAAGTAAATTACTTCGCACTTCTTCTTCAGTGGCTAACCGAAACTCAGACATACCCTCTAATTTAGCAAACTTCACTTCATTTAGATGATGATCACCACGCAACAACGCTAAGTAAAATTGATCTTCTCCTCCAATGCGACTGGCTATTAATGCAATTGCTTTTACCGTTTTCTCAACACTTATATTAAGTAATTTTGCTACGTCCTCGCAAGTGGTTTGCTTAGGCGTATCTACCTCACACATAACAACACTTGCTTCAGCACGAGCACTGCTTGATGGTAATGCCTCAGCCAACTCCACATTAGCTGCATAATCAGAAGTTTCGCAATAGGCCAATCCATCTTCACCTGAATCAGCCAACACATGAAACTCGTGAGATCCATCTCCGCCAATTGCGCCGCTATCAGCTTTAACTGCACGGAACTTAAGCCCTAGTCGCGTAAATATATTGCTATACGACTGGTACATAGTTTGGTAGGTTTGTTCTAAGGAGGCGAAGTCAGTATGAAAAGAATAAGCATCTTTCATCATAAATTCACGTGCACGCATCACCCCAAAGCGAGGACGAATCTCATCCCTAAACTTGGTTTGAATTTGGTAGAAATTAAGTGGAAGTTGTTTGTAGCTTCGGATTTCTGAGCGCGCAATATCAGTAATTACTTCTTCATGCGTTGGGCCAAAACAGAATTCACGGCTGTGTCTATCTGTAATTTTAAGCATTTGTGGACCAAATACAGCCCAGCGACCTGTTTCTTCCCACAATTCCCTTGGCTGCACCGCTGGCATTAACAATTCTAGAGCGCCTGCTTTATTCATTTCATCGCGTACAATCGCTTCAACTTTTCGCATCACACGTAAACCTAAGGGCATCCAGCTATAAAGTCCTGATCCTAAGCGTTTAATTAGCCCTGCGCGCACCATAAGAATATGGCTTTGCAATTCAGCATCGTTAGGGGCTTCTTTTTGTGTGTTAAAGAAAAACTGTGAGGCGCGCATAGTAGTATCAAATCAAGGCTAAAACGCCGATTTTACAGAGAATCGCCACTAATGTCGCGTGTTTTAGAGCTAAGACGCTCCACTACTGCTAGGCATTAAGCCCCAACTCTTTAAGTGTCATCATTGCTAGGCACAAATCTTCCCAAGCGCTAGCCTTATCTTTCCAGTTCTGTAACAGATGTTCCAAATCATAAGTAGCAATCAAGGGAATTCCCGAAAAATCATTAATAATGCCTCTTAGTTCACTTAGTGTCTGTGTAGACTGCAATAAATATTGCACAGAACTTTCACCTAAAGCTACAACCACCTTAGGCTGTAAGGCTTTGGCCTCTGCTATGCTCTTAATAGAAACCATCGTAGCCTTGACCGCCATCGCCATCAACATAGCGCTTAACATTATCGATTCTTCAGGCTGTATGCCAGGAGCTAGCGCAAATAAATAATCGCCATCTTCACTACGCAAATACTGCAAACCTGAGACCTCCGAAACTGGCAATACAATCGCGGCAGCAATTGGCACGGGCTCTTGCTCAATTTGAAGCGTTGAAGCCAAATCATCCTCAACCTTAGGCGCCAACGAAGTTGGCAAGGAATTGCGCAATGTCCATAACGGCATCAATTCAAGCTCTCGCAACATATCTTCGCGCGTCATAGTGCCAACCCCATTAAAATTGCATCTTCACGACCGGTCGCCGCAGGGTAATAGTTACGCCTTACCGCCATTTCATTAAAACCAATATTCTCATACAAGGCCAGCGCCGAAACATTACTGGCACGAACTTCTAGAAACATATTGGCAGCCTGATAACTTTTAGCGATCTTGAGCATATACTCCAATAAAAATCGCCCTAAACCTTGCTTTTGATAAGTTTTGGCAATGCTTAAATTCAGTAAATGCGCTTCATCCAGCACGATCATTAATAGTGCATAACCAATGATTTTATTTTCTTGCTCTAATACCCAAGCGCTATGGCCAGAATTCAGCGAGTCACTAAAATTTCCGCGCGTCCAAGGATGTGAGTATATCTGCGGCTCTATTACCATCACCGCATCTAGGTCCTCTATCTGCATAGGCCTGAATTTATAATTGGCGTAGATCATATTGATAACTGAAGTCACAAACGCATCCCAAGTGCACGCTCCGCCGTTTTAAGTGCAACTCGATTGCGGATATAGATCGGCAGTGCGTCGCTGGCAGGCAATGCCTCGCCGCTAGAGAACCTAGTTAATGCCAAGCGCAATATTGCACTGGCTGCTGGCAATATTGCGCCTTGTATCGCTCGCAACTGCTCAGTATAAATTGCACTTAGTTGCGGTGCATAGGTCTGCCAACCGCTGCCGGCACCCACCCAATCAGAACCATTCAAGCTAGGCACAGCGTCCGGCTTGTATAAACCGGGAGGCATAACGGTTTGCCATTGCCCATCAATCTTTTCATATGCAGCATGATAAACCTCGCCCATACGCGCATCCAAACAGGCAATCACCTTGTTTGCATCGCTCTCCTCAGCTAGAGCTAACAAAGTACACACACCGGCCACAGGCAAATTGGTACCTAGACCTAATCCTTGCGCTACGCCAGCGGCAATGCGCACGCCTGTAAAGGATCCAGGACCTGCTCCAAAAGCCAAACCATCTAACTGAGACAACTGCAATCCTGCTGCCGTCAATAATGTTTGAATTTGCGGCAATATCAGTTGCGAATGCGTTTGCCCCGCATTGACCTCAAAGGTCATTGTTTTTCCACCCGCCAGTAAGGCAAGTGATAAATATTCAGTGGAAGTATCTAGGGCTAATAAATTCATAGATATGGGTTAATTGGATTCAGACGCTATTTTGCCACGCATCTGCTTAATATAGCCACGCTGCATTTTAGTTTCTAAGCGACGTTTTTGTGAACCCCGGGTTGGCCGCGTGGCGTAGCGTGGAGCTTGCACTTGATTTGCTGCGTTAATAATGTCATGTAACCGCTTAATGGCATCTTTCCTATTAGCTTCCTGAGTGCGATATTTCTGGGCTTTTAGTACCAAAACACCTTCGTCCGTAATTCGGCTATCCCTTAACTGCATTAATCGCTCCTTGAGCCAATCACTCAATGAAGAAGCCGTAATATCAAAACGTAAATGAATCGCCGATGAAACTTTATTCACATTCTGACCGCCAGCACCTTGTGCACGTATAGCGGTCAGCTCATATTCTGCTTCTGAAATAACAATCATAGACTGATGATTTCAAGCCTGGGTATCAGCATTATCAAGAGAAGAAAGCTTGCACATCAGTCAACTCTCGCGTTCTTCTAAATGGCGGCAAGCTTTGCCATATTTTCTTTCCATATGATTTAGTAATCAAGCGCGGATCACAAATCACTAGAACGCCTCTATCAGCTTCATCGCGAATCAAACGCCCAGCACCCTGCTTTAAAGTTATCACCGAATACGGCAACTGATATTCCATAAAAGCATTCCTACCTTCTGCATTTAATTTATCCACTCGTGCTGACAGCACGGGATCATCAGGTGGTGAAAACGGCAACTTATCTATAATGACTACGCTTAACGCCTCGCCACGCACATCCACACCCTCCCAGAAGCTTTGCGAGCCCACTAGCACCGCGTTGCCTAATTGACGAAAACGATCTAGCAATTCGGTACGTGAACTCTCTCCTTGCAATAGCAGGGGGCTTTCTATGCCATTCTCTGCAAACGCCTCTTTTAATAAAGCATGTATTTCTCGCATTGCCCGAAGGCTAGTTGATAATACAAATGCACGTCCGCCACTGGCTTGCAATACTGGAAGTGCCACTGCCGCCACACTGGCGCTGTAACTTGGGCTGTTCGGATCAGGCATATCTGGCGGAACATAGAGCAAGGCTTGGTCTGGGTAATTAAATGGACTTTCCCAAAACCCGGTTTTGGCATCTTGCAAACCCATTTGCGCAACATAGTGACTAAAGTCACTTTTTACCGCTAACGTGGCAGAAGTAAATATCCAAGCTCGCGGCTGAGCATTGAGCTGCTTGCCAAAACCTTCAGCTACACTTAACGGTGTTGCGTGCAATTGCACTGAATGCGTAAACACTTCTACCCATCGCACTAAGTTATCATTTTCCGCAGCGTGCCAGCGGCTAATTAAATCATATAAAGCCATGCTGCGCTGCCAGCACTTTTCAATAAGGGGGTCACGTGCAGCTTGTGTTTCCAGTATGGCTGATAGAGCCTTGAGCTGGCTTTGCATATGCAAAAACGCCTCTGAAAAACCCTTAAGCGCCAGTGCTTTTTGAACGGGCAAGCGTGTACCTTCGTAGGCAAATACCAATCTAAAATCTTTGGATGCTTTTTCTAATAGCGGAATCACTTTGCCTAACTCTACACAGTCTTTAGCTAAGGTTAAATGCGCGGCAGCACAGTCTTGTGCCAATTCATGTAATTGGCCAGTAGAAATATCTTCGCCGAAAAACAAGCCAGCTACTTCAGGTAATTGATGCGCCTCATCAAAAATTACCGCGTTCGCACTTGGTAGTAACTCGGCTACCCCTTCGTCCCGGAGCATCACGTCCGCAAAAAATAGATGGTGATTGACTACGACCACATCTGCGGCCAGCGCATTCTTACGTGCCTCCATGACAAAGCATTCTTTGAAATAACTACAATCCGACCCTAAACAGTTATCACGAGTCGAGGTCACGCTATTCCAAATCATCGCGTTTTCTGGCACTGAATTAAGCTCACCTTTATCTCCAGTCTTACTGTTTTCTGCAAAAGTTTTAATCAGGGGCATATAATTAGCCTCTTCGCGTGTTGCAAAGCGACCTTCGCTCTCGGCGCGATCCAGATGATAATGACAAACGTAATTGGCGCGACCTTTGAGCATAGCCACTGTGACTGGAACTTTGAGTGCATCACGGATGTTAGGTAAATCGCGACTAAATAATTGGTCTTGCAGGTTTTTGGTACCGGTAGAAATAATCACCTTACCACCCGTCAGCAAGGCTGGCACTAAATAAGCAAACGTCTTACCAGTTCCAGTGCCCGCCTCGGCAATCAACTGTGAGTTATGTTTGATCGCATCACTTATCGCTAAGGCCATTTCCAATTGTTGGCTACGCGCACTGTAGCCAACAATATGCTTGGCTAAAATACCATTTTCTTCAAAAACATGACGGATTGTGTGAGCGCTCATAGGGCACGGATTATCCCACGACTTTTTGTCATTGCAGCAAATTAGCTTCACTTAGCCCAATATTTTTATCGATAATTTTAATTATTAGCATTTTGCGTTTCTACTATAATTTCTTATAATCCAAGCGTGCTTAACTATATAAAAAATCCCTTTTTCATTTGCCTCCTATTGGCAGTGTTTACTACCTCTTGTGCGGCGATAGAACCAACTCCCACTGCAGTGAAGTCCCCAGAGAACATTAGCGCTGAGAATATTCCAGAAAATTGGACTGGCCGCGCCCGTGAAGTGCTAATCAACGCATTGAGTCTGACAGGCACCCGCTACCAATTCGGAGGAACTTCTCCACAATCTGGTTTTGATTGCAGCGGTTTCGTAAGCTATGTCTTTAAACAAGCGGCCAGCTTAACTTTACCGCACAGCGCATTAGCTATTAGTCAGCTCGGTGTCACAGTGCCAAAAAGTGAATTAAAACCTGGCGATCTAGTATTTTTTAATACAATGAAAGCGACTTTTTCGCATGTGGGTATTTACTTGGGTAATAATCGATTTATTCATTCCCCAAGCAATGGGGGCGGCGTCCGCGTTGAGAATATGCAAGACAGTTATTGGACTAGCCGTTTTAATGGAGCTCAGCGCATAGAATAAAGTGCAACTAAGTCAGCACTAGCGCTGTCAATCAAATATGGTTAAGAATGAATTTTACGCTTATCCACAATGACATCCTTACTGTTATACTTTGCGATCAAAACGTAAACTAATTACAACACTAACAGCAATATAATTATTGATAAATTTGAAACTAATAAAACTTAGTATGTCATAGACATACGTAATTAATTTTGATTGAAAGAATATTACATGCAAGCTCAAAATAAACACTCACGTTTTACCAAAATCGGATTAGTTGCCTCAGGACTAGTGCTCGGTTTAATGCTAAGTCTCACTTACTCAGCCGTAGCTGAAAAAACAGAGAATCCACAATTACCGCTTGATGATCTTCGCGCGTTCGCGGAAGTGTTCGGTAAAATCAAAAGTGACTATGTAGAGCCTGTTGAAGATAAAAAACTATTTGCAGAAGCCATTAGCGGAATGCTTACCGGCTTAGATCCTCATTCCACCTATATGGATGTAGATGCTTTTAAAGATATGCAAGCAGCGACGCAAGGTGAGTTTGGAGGATTGGGTATTGAGGTTGGAATGGAAGACGGATTAGTAAAAGTCATCTCCCCAATTGAAGATTCACCAGCCTATAAAGCTGGCATTAAAAGTGGAGACCTCATTGTGAAGTTAGATGACACGCCGGTCAAGGGCATGAATCTAAACGATGCAGTGAAGCATATGCGCGGCAAACCTGACACATCTATAGTGTTAAGTGTATTTCGTAAAAATGAAACGAAGCCACTCAGTTTCACCTTGATACGAGCAATCATCAAAAATAAGAGTGTTAAATATAAATTAACCGAACCCGGTTACGCCTATGCAAGAGTGACTCAATTCCAAGAGCACACTGGTGAAGATTTAGCTAAAGCGATTAAAGCCATGTACGACGAAAACAAAGGTCCATTTAAAGGATTTGTGTTAGATCTGCGTAATGATCCAGGTGGTTTATTAAATGGCGCAGTTGGTGTTGCGGCTGCGTTCTTGCCAAAAGATGCTTTGGTAGTTTATACCGAAGGGCGTGCACCTGATTCTAAGATGCAGTTAACGGTAAGCCCAGAGAACTATGCACGTGGTGGGGCTGAGAAAGATTACATTAAAGATTTACCGGCAGATTTAAAAACAGTTCCGATGGCAGTATTAATTAACAGTGGCTCTGCTTCGGCTTCAGAAATTGTAGCTGGCGCTTTGCAAGACCATAAACGCGCCACACTATTAGGAACGCGAAGTTTCGGTAAAGGCTCAGTGCAAACCATTATGCCCATGAACAATGGTGCTGCAATAAAGATAACTACAGCCCGGTATTTCACACCAAAAGGAAGATCAATTCAAGCTAAAGGCATTGTGCCAGATTATATTATTGAAGATGGTACAGATCAGTCTAACAATATGTATGAAGCCGATTTAAATCATCATTTATCCAACCCGATAGATCCTAAAGCGGGCGAAGTTAAAGGAGTTGCAAGCACAACTAAAGACAAAACAAACGAGCAGAAATATGCTGAGACTAAGGGCCCAATTGAGCCAGCCACTAAAGATGATATCCAATTTATGCAAGCGATGAATTTTCTTAAAGGCTTTCCAGTTGCTCACACTGAAACAAAAGTAGAAGCAACCAAAGCTAATTAGAGTTGAGATGTTGTTAAAAAATCCGCCCTCAAGGCGGTTTTTTTATGGCCAACAATTAATCTTACCAATCAGCGGAATGACTTCAATTTTATTAGTAATTGAGCGCTTAGCGCTTTTGCAAGGCTTATAATAGTGCTATGTCTTTACCATTACTCTCATTAATCACCGAAGAAGCAGATCGCTGTGTCGCTTGCGGCTTATGTCTTCCGCATTGCCCTACCTACAGAAAAACTGGCTCAGAAGCAGATTCTCCGCGTGGCCGCATTCAGTTAATGCGAGCAGTGGCCATGGATATACTACCCAATAATCGACGCTTTCATGAACATATTGACTTATGTTTAAGCTGTCGTAGCTGTGAGACGACCTGCCCAAACAACGTAAACTACGGCGCGTTACTAGATAGCACGCGCGCGCAATTAACACCAAAAACAAGTGTGGTTTGGAGTATGGCTAAGCCGTTTATTCGCCACCGTTTTTTGGCACGCATCTTGATATGGAAGTTATATCTACTTCAGAAAATACTGCTTGATGGATGGCTCAAGACCATTTCACCAGTAGCTAAATTTCTTCCAAAATTAGTGCAACCAGTCGAATGGAAATCACTTTACCCAGCGACCAATAATAGACAAGGTAGGGTCAATTTATTTCTAGGATGCGTAACTAGCGCCGTTGATAGCAAAACCTTAAAAGCAAGTATTTACGTATTAAATAAACTCGGCTTTGATGTCCATATTCCTAAACAACAAACTTGTTGTGGCGGCATGGCAAGGCAAATGGGTGATGCCGACGAGGCAATAAAACTGGTGGCCATCAATAAAATTAATTTCGATCAAGCCATGCCCTTAATCACGGTTGCAAGCGGCTGCGGTGCCGGCCTTAATGATTATTTGACTGAGCATACCGTCATTGATATCAGTGCATTTTTACTCACTTGTGACTGGAGCAATGTTCTCATTAAGCCTATTCAAGCGACTATTTATGTACAAGACCCCTGTAGCTTACGTAATGTGCAGAAGTCTGCATCAGCAGTATATAGTCTACTAAAAAAGATCCCACAAGCCGACATACAAGCGCTACCTGGAAACAGTCAATGCTGCGGTGGCGCTGGTGCTTATATTTTGTCCCAAAGCGCAATGGCCAATAACTTACGTCAAGACAAATTGTCTGCCATTGCTGCAAATAAGGTCACTATCCTCGCAACCTCTAATATAGGCTGCAACTTGCACATTTCTCAGGGTTTACGCGAGCAGAGCTCCTCTGTATCAGTGCTCCATCCAATCGAAATTATTGCTCAACAAATGTACTTTACTGGCACTGTTTAAGGGTAAACTTCTCATATGGACAAAGGCATAACATTAGCCAAATTAATCGTTGAGTTTGATATTGGGTTACGCACCTTATTCGCTAAACCTCATAGCCTTCGCCCGCATCCTGATGTGGGAATTGATGAAGCTAACCTTGATAATAACGAGAAAAAGCTAGTCGCAGCGCTAATGCGGGTGAATCATACTGGTGAAGTATGCGCGCAAGCCCTATACAGCGGGCAGTCACTAACCGCAAACCAACCGAGCACTGCAACAGCATTAAAGCAGGCTGCGCAGGAGGAGACTGAACATTTAGCTTGGTGTGAAATGAGAATACAGGAATTAGGCGGACATACCAGCGTACTTAATCCCTTATTTTATGCAAGCGCATTCACTATAGGTACAGTGGCAGGCGCTTTGGGCGATCAATGGAATTTAGGATTTTTGGCAGAAACTGAAAAACAAGTTGAAGAGCATTTAGCTAACCACCTGCCGCAACTACCGGAAGCTGATAAAAAGACACGTGAAATTATTAAACAAATGCAGCTTGATGAATCCAGGCATGCAGAACAGGCCCTAGAGTACGGCGCAGCTGAACTACCTGCACTGGCTAAACTTTTAATGCGTAAAGTTTCCAAGTTAATGACAACTGCCGCTTATCATATTTAAAAATCTACCGATTGGATGTTTGATTACAAACACACATCTAGTCTAAGCGCTCTAACCATACATTTATTAAAACAGAGGTTTTTTAACCATGCAAAAATTTAGTGACGTACTACTCACGTTGGATGATGCATCACATGTACAGCGAATTGAGCTTTACAATAGTGATGATAGTCTAGCGGGTGTAATTGAAAATAAACCGGGAAGCCAAGGTTCGCTTAAGATTTATTACCATCTATTTCGCATGTATGGAGAGATTTCTTTAGATGCAGCAGTTGAGGGATTAAGCTTATTTGCAGAACATACAGAAGACGCAGAAAACTGCCCAGGCAAGCATCCTAATGTGGATCGCTTATTAAATATCTTGGAAGACGAAAAACCGCTTAAAGTGAAAGTAAGTGAGAACGTTATTTAGTCAAACTTTGTTCAACTAAATACTTTCAAGTTCTTTAATCTCGAAGTCATGGCTAATCGGACAAGCCTGACTTAACATAATCGAGGCAGAGCAATACTTTTCTGCAGATAGTTTCACAGCCCGCTCAACTTGCCCTGCATTTAAACCAGTCCCAGTTAGTACAAAATGAACATGTATACTGGTAAACACTTTAGGCACGCTATCTGCACGCGTGGCTTCAACTTCCGCCACACAGTTTACTATCGGTTGTCGTGCTTTTTTAAGTATAGCAACCACATCAAATGATGAACAGGCGCCCATACCAATTAATAGCATTTCCATAGGGCGCATGCCTATATTGCGGCCACCATTTTCAGGAGCCCCATCTAATACTACCGCATGTCCAGACTCAGACTCACCCACAAAGCTAACACCATCAATCCATTTAACTTTAACTTGCATATAGTCTTTCTCTGAAGCCCTATCGACTAAAAATGAAACCACTTTTAGCCTTCATTTATCTAAAATTATTTAACATCCAATAGTTCAACTTCGAAAATTAGATTAGCATTTGGTGGAATTGCACCGCCAGCACCACGTGCACCATAGCCCATTTCTGAAGGAATAATCAGCGTGCGTCTACCGCCAATTTTCATACCCGCAAAACCTTCATCCCAACCTTGAATGACTTGGCCGCCACCTAAAAAGAAATTGAACGGTTGTTTACGGTCTAAGCTACTATCAAATTTCTTGCCTTTACCACCTTCAGCGTTAGCATCATAGATCCAGCCGGTATAGTGAACGGTTACATTAAAGCCAGCTTCAGCCTCACGGCCCGTCCCAATTTGTGTGTCTATCTTTTGTAATGTGGTGATATTCGCGCCTTGTGTCATTGCCGGTTTTTCCTGTGAAGTTGCTGTTGATTGTGCATTACAGCCTGCGGTTACAAAGCAGGCAAGTATTAAACTAATATTAAAAGTTAGATTGTGTTTCATTGATTATCCAAGTCTCGAGTGCGGTACATAACTATAATTGTCATGCGTAAAATAATAAACTATCAGTATGATACTAGAAATCACCACTAGTCCAATAGAGAAAATGTGGCGATTATTGCGCATATAGCCATGTTAAGAGTGCATCTTGTGCCGGTTTAGTCATGGCAACCTTAGCATCATTAACCATAAAAACCACCACATAGCGTTGCCCATGTGATCCTAGCATATAGCCCGCTATGGTTGATACGCCACTAATACTCCCTGTTTTTAAGTGCGCACGACCCTGTAATTGACTATCCTGTAAACGCTTTAACATTGTGCCATCTACTGCCAAAATAGGTAGCGAACTCATAAGCTCGGGCATGACTGGACTAAAATAGGCGCTGACCAATAACTGCCCCATATGTTGAGCACTAATGCGCTCGATACGCGATAAGCCAGAGCCATTTTCAATCACCAGCTCATTGAAATTCAGACCCAAAGTCGCCAACCAAAGGTTCACCTGCTGAGCACCGCTCTCCTCTGTCGCTGGCGCACCAATTTTCTCGCCCGCAATACTAAGTAAGAGCTGACGCGCCATTAAGTTATTACTCCACTTATTCATATCAGGGAGAATTTGCCCCAGCGCTCTTGAATCTTGTTGGAGTAGCTTTACGTTATTGCTTGGCATAGCATTTGGTGCTTGAATGACATGCAGTTTACCGCTAAAACTGCCGCCCAATTCACGCCATATCTTGCGAAAGAATGCGAGAGTGTAATAATTTTCATCTAAAGCTAATAAATCCAAGTACCGGCCAGCACAATTGGGCGCATACTCACCACGAAAGGTAACCTGCGCACCATCGGTACTTGGTTTCACTTCATAGCGCAGATTGTTGCGCCAAGAGGCACAGTCGACGTTCGCGACTTTCAATAAATTAGTGACCTTTACTTCAACCAACTCTGGTTCAGGGGTAATGGTAACTTGGCTAGCATCGGAATCAAACCGGAAGCTAATGGCCTTTAAGTTAACCGTTAAGGCGCTTGGGCTCGCATTATAGGCACGGGCAGCTTCAGCATCAAAATTAGTGCTGGCTGGCAATTTGACAGCAAAGTAACTGTTATCAACAATTAGGTCGCCTTTAATTTCTTTGATACCGAGCTGGCGTATGCTATTTAATAAACGCCAAAAATCTACGCTCATGAGAGTGGGATCGCCATATCCCTTAAGGTACAGATTACCCTCTAGTACGCCATTTATCGGCTTTGTATCACTATAAACTTCGGTTTTCCAGCGATAGCTGGGGCCCAGCAAAGCCAGCCCAGCATAGCTGGTGAGTAGCTTCATTGTGCTGGCTGGATTAAGTGCCACCCTATCATGGTGCGCAATTAATGGCGGTTGAGTTTGATTGGGTTGATCTGGTAAAGCTTGCACATAAACAGAAACACTATCTTCTGACAAGCCAATTTTTTTTAAAGCATCACTCACCGCGTTAGGTAATTCGGCTAAAGCGAATTGCGGCATACACATTAACAAAATCAATAATATTTTTTTCATGACACTAACAAAAATTAGGCGCTAGCCACCACAGCACTAACTGCGGCGTTAAGCATACAATCTATTTCAGATTCACTGATAATATACGGGGGCATAAAATATACAGTATTGCCTATCGGGCGCAAAAGCAAACCATGCGCTAAAGCATGACTGTAACAATCTCTAGAAAAGTTAGGGTTCTGTGTTTGCACATCAAATGCTACGACCATACCCTGCTGCCTTAAATGCACGATATTAAGATTAGTCGAATTGATCAGGTTTTTCAATTGATTAAACATAATGGCCGATTTTTGCTGATTATTATGAAGCACTTGATCAGACTCAAAAATGGCCAAGGTCGCTAACGCAGCGCTACAGGCTAGAGGATTTCCGGTATAGCTATGGCTATGCAAAAAGCCCTTACTGGTGCTGTCGTGATAGAAAGCCTGATAAATCTCATCATTCGTAAGCACAGCAGATAAAGGCAAATAACCACCAGTAATTCCTTTGGACAAGCAAATAAAATCTGCTGTTATCTGCGCCGACTCACAAGCAAACATAGTGCCCGTGCGCCCAAAGCCGACAGCAATTTCATCGGCTATTAAATGCACCCGATGATGCGAACATATCTCACGTGCACGCTGCAAGTACACGGGGTGATACATACCCATACCCGCAGCACACTGGACTAGCGGCTCAATAATAAATGCCGCTAATTCCGCATGATGATCACGTACATAATTTTCTAACTGTAGAGCACAACGTAAAGCGAAGGCTTCCGCACTTTCACCTACCGCCGCCAATCTAAAGTCAGGACTTGGCATTTGCACGGACTGCATTAATAATGGGGCATAAGTGTCTTTAAAAATCGCCACATCTGTCACGCCGAGTGCGCCTAGAGTCTCGCCGTGATAACTATTTTGCAGGCTGATAAATTGGTTTTTTTTGGTCTGACCGCTATTACGCCAATAGTGAAAACTCATTTTTAAAGCAATTTCGGTAGCGCTAGAACCATCACTGGCATAAAAAGCATGACCTAAGCCCGTGAGTTTAGCTAGTTGCTCGGATAACGCGACTACCGGTTCATGAGTGAACCCTGCAAGCATCACATGCTCAAGCGTATCTAATTGTTGCTTAATCGCATTTTTTATTCGGAGATTATTATGTCCAAATAAATTTACCCACCATGAACTCACAGCATCCAAATAACGATTGCCATCCGCGTCATACAACCATAAGCCATCACCCCTGTGTATCGCCAACAAGGGATATGCTTCATGCTGCTTCATCTGCGTGCAGGGGTGCCATACCGCTTGCATAGAACGAGACAACAAAGATTTATTGGTCATAAATTGACGAGCGATGATGTTAATTTAAGCTTTCTTCACGAACTCGGACTTAAGCTTCATAGCACCGATGCCGTCAATTTTGCAATCGATGTCATGATCACCTTCAACTAGACGTATATTCTTAACCTTGGTACCCACTTTAACTACCAAAGAAGAGCCTTTAACTTTAAGGTCTTTAATTACGGTAATGGTGTCGCCATCTTGCAAAATATTGCCATTGGCATCGCGAATTACACGGGTATCATCTCCACTTTCTGCAGCCAATTTAGGCCACTCATGTGCACATTCTGGACAAATATATTGCTCGCCATCTTCATAGGTGAATTCGGAATTGCATTGTGGGCACTTAGGTAAGTTACTCATAGATATCATCTTTTCAATCAAAAAATTTAAAATTAATGCATATGCAACTAAGGCGCTGGATTCATCATGGTCAAATGTAACAGCTCGATTTCTTGCATTACTTCCGGCGATAACTTCACTTGCCAGGCCATTATATTCTCTTGCAACTGCGCCATCGTGGTAGCCCCAATAATAGTACTAGTAACAAACCAGCGGTGATAGACAAATGATAAAGCAAGTTGCGTGGGTGTCAGGCCATGTTGCCGAGCAAGCTTAGCGTAGGCGGCACTGGCTGGAAATACATTAGGCTTTTTATAGCGTTGCGCATACCCCAAAAATTGCGTTACACGCCCTTTAGCTGCAGGATCATCTATATATTTAGCTGTTAAATGCCCAAAGGCGAGTGGTGAATAGGCAAGTAGGCTTACGTTTTCGCGGAATAAGACTTCAGACATACCAAATTCCATGCCGCGATTAATGAGGTTATAGCAGTTTTGCACACTAGCAATAGTGGGTAAATTATAATCTTTGGCAATGCGCAAAAATTCCATTACACCCCATGGCTGCTCATTAGATAGGCCGATATAACGCACTTTTCCTTCCTGAATTAACTCAGCCAATGTTTCCAGTTGATTTTGAATAGAGACCCAAGCGTTTTGCTCGCCCTGCTGGTAAATGTTGGAGACATACTCATTAGCAGGATCAAATAAATACTGGCCAAACATAGGCACATTACGCTCTGGCCAATGCAGTTGATAGACATCTATATAATCCGTCTGTAACCGTTGAAGTGAGCCTTCAATCGCGGCACGGATATTAGCCTTATCTAGTGATGGCGGTCCGCCACGGATCCAATGCATGCCACGACGGGGGCCGGCAACCTTGCCACCTAAAATAATCTGATCACGCACCTGTTTTTTTAGCCAAGTACCTACCATGGTTTCAGTTCGCGTGTAAGTTTCAGCCTTTGGGGGTACTGGGTACATCTCTGCGGTATCAACAAAGTTGATACCATGCGCAATGGCGTAATCTAGCTGTTCATGAGCTTCAGCCTCTGTATTTTGGTCACCATAGGTCATGGTACCTAAACAAATAGCAGAGACCTTAAGCTGGTTATTTCCTAATTGACGATAATCCATGATTTAATGAAGCACCTGTTGATCTGAGATAAGGTTTATTTGCGAACTGTTGGTCAACAGCGACAAGTCCCAAGCTGCTTCGCGGGTGGACAGTTGCACCATACTAAGTAAAGCCTGCACCATTTCTGTAGTCAATGCCATTCTTACAGTTTGACCATTCTGGCATTGCAACTCCAACTGTGCGGGCTGACTAACAGCGCCGTCAATCACACACTGCATCGCTAGTAATGGTTGCTCTGACATTGCCTGACGGTCAGTCACATAAGCTGATTTAAAGTCCATTTTCTGCCTAGCTTCTTGATCGGCTACCTCTCGAGCAAAACTATCGAGTGCTTGGCTTTTAGTATCAGGCATAGTTGATATGACAACTTTTTGAACATTAGCAACCTCAGATTCAACAACGCCTTTCAGTAGTTCCGTCATTAGCTTACAAATGCGACGCGTAATCCACACTGCAATCTCTGACTTATCTGCCAGTCCAATTTTTAATAACAAGCGATCTTCTTGGTCATTGTAGCCAAGGTTAATTTGTTCGATCGCAGATTCATTTTGATTCATGTGCGTACTTTGTTAAAGATATGTTGTACAGCATAAGGTTTTTGACCAATTATTTCCACCATGACATCCAATTTAACCCACTGAAGCCGGCAAAAATAGTGCGAGCGAGTAACTATTTTTATGACCGACTCTTGAATTATTAGGTTACACCCCAATCACTAGCACTCTAGGGCTTTGAGTGCTAAAATTGCGCTTGCTCTGAATGGTGAAGTATATCCATTTGCAATACAACTGCTTAATTCAAGCTAGCTTTATGTTTAGTTAGATTAGTTTTATTCAACGGCTAAGTAGATTAATAATTAGTGTCATTTAATTTTTGGAGAAATCGTATGAAAATTCGTCCTTTACACGACCGCGTCATTGTTAAACGTTCAGAAGAAGAGCGTACAACTGCATCAGGTATTGTCATTCCAGATAGCGCAACCGAAAAACCAGACCAAGGCGTTATCCAAGCCATCGGCTCAGGCAAAAGAGATGACAGCGGCAAGTTAATTGCCTTAGACGTTAAAGTCGGCGACAAAGTATTGTTCGGCAAATATGCTGGTCAAACCGTTAAGGTTGATGGTGAAGAACTATTAGTGATGCGTGAAGAAGACATCATGGCGATTGTTGAATAATTCAACAATTTTATTGCTTGATTTACATTCAATCAAATTAAGAACAATCAGGAGAATTTAAGATGGCAGCAAAAGATGTAAGATTCGGCGACGAAGTTCGCCAAAAAATGACTAACGGCGTGAACATTCTTGCGAACGCAGTTAAAGTAACTTTAGGTCCTAAAGGCCGTAATGTAGTGTTAGAGCGCTCGTTCGGTGCACCTACCATCACTAAAGATGGTGTTTCAGTCGCTAAAGAAATCGAATTAAAAGATCGCTTTGAAAATATGGGCGCGCAAATGGTCAAAGAAGTGGCTTCAAAAACTTCTGATATCGCTGGTGACGGCACAACAACTGCAACAGTATTGGCACAAGCGATTATTCGCGAAGGCATGAAATCAGTAGCTGCGGGCATGAACCCTATGGATTTAAAACGTGGCATTGATAAAGCCGTAGCTGCTGCTATTGCTGACTTAAAAGCACAATCAAAACCATGTACAACAAGCAAAGAAATTGCTCAAGTGGGTTCTATCTCTGCAAACTCTGATGAAGCTATCGGAAAAATTATTGCCGATGCGATGGATAAAGTGGGTAAAGAAGGCGTGATTACTGTTGAAGACGGTTCAGGCTTAGAAAGTGAATTAGATGTAGTTGAAGGTATGCAATTCGATCGTGGCTACTTATCACCTTACTTTATTAACAATCAAGAGCGTCAAATTGCATTGTTAGATAACCCATACGTTTTATTGCACGACAAAAAAATCTCAAACATCCGTGATTTATTACCGACTTTAGAGCAAGTAGCTAAATCAGGTCGTCCATTATTGATTATTGCAGAAGATGTTGATGGTGAAGCTTTAGCAACACTAGTCGTTAATAACATTCGTGGCATCTTAAAAACAACAGCGGTTAAAGCACCAGGTTTTGGTGACCGTCGTAAAGCAATGTTAGAAGATATTGCTATGTTAACCGGCGGCACTGTCATTGCTGAAGAAGTAGGCCTTAAACTTGAAAATGTAACGCTTGAGAACTTAGGTCAAGCTAAACGTATTGAAGTGGGTAAAGAAAACACGATCATTATTGATGGTCACGGTGTTGAAGCTAATATCAAATCACGCATTGCACAAATCAAAACTCAAATCGAAGAAGCATCTAGCGACTACGACCGTGAAAAACTTCAAGAACGCGTAGCTAAATTAGCAGGCGGTGTTGCAGTGATCAAAGTTGGCGCAACGACTGAAATTGAAATGAAAGAGAAAAAAGCGCGCGTTGAAGATGCATTACACGCTACGCGTGCAGCGGTTGAAGAAGGCATTGTAGCTGGTGGTGGCGTAGCCTTAATTCGCGCTCGTGCTGCTATTGCTAAAGTTAAAGGCGATAACCATGACCAAGATGCTGGTGTGAAAATTGTATTACGCGCAGTTGAAGAGCCATTACGTCAAATTGTTCAAAATGCTGGTGTAGAGCCTTCAGTGGTTGTAAACAACGTAGCTGCTGGTAAAGACAATTACGGCTATAACGCTGCTAACGAAACATACGGCGATATGATTGAAATGGGTATTCTGGATCCAACTAAAGTAACGCGTTCTGCATTACAAAATGCTGCATCAGTAGCTGGTTTAATGCTGACAACTGACTGTATGGTAGCTGAATTACCTAAAGACGACGCTCCAGCAATGGGCGGGGGTGACATGGGTGGTATGGGCGGTATGGGCGGTATGATGTAATTGATTTACAAAGTTAACTCTTCGTTAAATCAGTAAAATAAGCCCCGCAAATTGCGGGGCTTATTTTTGCCTATCGCCTGCTAAAGTTGAGTCAACTTCAGCTTTTCATTTACTTTAGCTTCAAACCTTTTTTTGTTAATTACAAATCGTTCGTGGCGTCCTCTAGAAATGAGTTCAACGCCATCATGTGCCTCAACAGTAAATACAAGTCGCCTCCCCTCAATTGCAACTAACTCAACGACCACTGTAACCTCTAGACCTGGCGGAGTTGCAGCTTCATGTGTGACATCAATATGCGTTCCAACACTTTGTTCGCTAGGCCAATCTATATAGGGTTTGATTGCCATGATACAAGCCCATTCAAGCAAACCTACAAGGTACCCCGTTGCAAAGACCTCTGGCATCTCAATAAACTCTGTGGACTCCGGATACAATGCTGGGACGGTTTTTGATAAAGGAACTGAGAACTTATGTTCATACTTAATGCCAAGCTTTAAAGTGTCCTTCATCTAGATGAGTCTCTAAAGTGAACTACCCCACAGCTAAAGCTGGGGGCTTCTAACTTCAACGGCACGAGCAAGGACAGAGGACTTGCGTCCCTTGGCTTGACTGACAGTGCCTCCATTAGCAGTAGCGACCGCACCGGCCGCTATCATACGTTGTGCTTCATCGCGAATGTTGATGGCGGCATTTATGTCTCTATCGTGCCGAGTGCCACATTTATCGCAAATCCACATTCTTATTTCTAACGGCATTTTAGCTTGAGCATGCATACAACATGAGCAGGTTTTAGAACTAGCAAAGAAGCGGTTCACTTCAATGTAGCCTTTACCTGCCCTAGCTGTTTTATACTTCAGCATACTGGTGAAAGCACCCCATCCAGCATCACCGATGGCGCGTGCTAGATTGTGGTTTTTCATCATACCTTTGACGTGCAAATCTTCCACGGCAATGACTTGGTTTTCGTTCACCAGCCGTGTAGAGAGTTTGTGTAAATAATCTTGACGTGCATTAGCTACGCGCTCATGCGCTTTAGCGACGAGCAGTCGCGCTTTATTTCTTGTATTGCTGCCTTTAGCCTTTCGGCTAAGGTGCTGTTGCTTCTTGGCTAAATTCTTTTGCGCTTTCAATACGTGCTTTGGATTGGCAAACTTCGAGCCGTCACTAGTGACGGCCAAGTCTGTCAAGCCTACGTCTATGCCTAGTATCTTGCCGTTGAGCGAAATATCTGGCATCGCTACCAAATTTTCACAAAGGATAGATGCAAAGTATTTACCGCTAGGGTCTTTGCTGACGGTGACGGTTTTAATCGATCCAGCAAGCTCGCGATGCACGATCGCTTTAACGTGCCCGATTTTAGGTAAATAGACTTTGCAAGCATCTACTACCTTCACACCTTGTGGATATTGAATCGACTGTTTGCGGTGTTTGCTTTTGAACTGCGGATATTGCGCTCTACGCTCAAAAAAGTTTACGAATGCGCGGGAAAGATGCAGGCTCACAGACTGCAATACTTGACTGTGTGTTTCGCCTAGCCATTCAATTTCTGATTTGAGCTGCGGCAACCGTGCATTGAGTTGATATTGCCCTAAACCCTTACCAGTTTCCTGATAAACCTTTTGTGTCTCAGCCAGACTGTTGTTCCAGTACCAGCGTGCGCAGCCAAAGGCCTTGGCAAGCTTATCGGCTTGCACAGCATTGGGGTAGATACGAATTTTGGTTGCAGTTAGCATAACTTCTATTGTATATGCAATTTACAGTAAGTAAAGGATAACTTCGTTATCCGCGCTATCCATCTCCGCCGTGAACGGCAAAGATTTCCGCGCAAAAAGTGTTAAGCGCCACTACGCCGACGAGGAATGTCATCCATATCCGGCATGGATGCTCCTAACGCAGACAGCCGTCTTGATGCCTGAACTCTGACGAATATCTTGATTGCCTCTCTGAATAGATCAGCTTTGTCCATGGCGGGGTCTGCAACCTCCAGAGCCTTCTCATACAGCGAGTCTTCAATCGTTACGGTTGTTCTCATATCATCACCATTATCATCAAATAATGCATCATTATACATCACATGAGTCATCACAGCGAATATTTTTGTCAGGAATGAAGTCGTAATCTATGGTTGCTATCAATCACGTATTACGGATACCCCATATTTTTTTATCATGGCTTGATGTTAAACCAATGCGAGAAACCTGCAAATGCTCAGCACCTATTATTTATGCAGGCGTAAAAAAACCCCGAGTGACTTGCATCATCTTGGGGCTTTTTGAGCGCCTCACAGCGCCGAGATATTAAACACTTATTCTGCTGAAGCAGGTGCCAATACTTCTTTCTCACGTATAAATAATTTTTCTTTAATACGTGCTGATTTACCTGAACGCTCACGCAAGTAATAAAGTTTCGCACGGCGAACGTCACCGCGGCGCTTCACTTCAATACTAGCAATTAATGGTGAATGCGTTTGGAATGTACGCTCAACACCTTCACCAGATGAAATTTTACGTACAATAAATGATGAGTTTAAGCCACGATTACGTTTAGCAATCACAACACCTTCATATAACTGCACACGTTTACGTGTACCTTCAACTACGTTCACACCGATCACTACAGTGTCACCAGGTGCAAAGCTAGGAATATTTTTGCCTAAACGGGCAATCTCTTCCTCTTCCAGCATTTTAATAATATCTGCCATTTTCTTATCCCTTGCGGGTTCCTTTTATTTATAAAGAAACTTGTTCCTGCTACTTAATCTTCCTGTAGCAGCCGTGCCTCTTCTTTCGTCAACGGCCTTACGGCCAATAAATCGGGACGTTGATCCCGAGTTCTGTGCAATGACATTTTCAAACGCCACTGCTTAATCTTTGCATGATTGCCTGAGAGTAAAATCTCTGGCACTTTCACGCCTTTATATTCTTCTGGCCTAGTGTAATGCGGGCAGTCTAACAAGCCATCTACAAATGAATCTTCAATTGCAGAATCACTATCGCCTAAACTACCTGGCAACTGACGCACGACTGCATCAATTAATGCCATGGCAGGTAACTCTCCGCCAGTTAACACATAATCACCAATCGATATTTCTTCATCTACTACCGCATCAATTAACCGCTGATCTACACCCTCATAGCGACTAGTCAATAGAATCAATCCTGACCTTTGGCTTAACTCCATCACTTTCTGATGGGTCAGCGCTTTACCTGCTGGCGACAGATGAATCACCCAACTATCAATTTTATCTGCTGCTTGCACCTGTTTTGCCGCGTTTATGGCTAGATCTAATGGATCGGCCAACATCACCATTCCTGGACCACCGCCATAAGGCCGATCATCTACCGTTTTATGATTATCGGTAGTGAAATCGCGAGGATTCCAAAACTGCAATCTATAAATATTTTGCTGTAGCGCTCTACTGGTAATCCCATGTTTGGTAATTGCATCAAACATTTCTGGAAACAAGGTCACTACATCAAACTTAAAACTCATCGCAAACCAACATGCTTAGAAATCAGCATCCCAATCTACCAACATGGTCTTGGCTTTAATATCAACTTCAAGCACGACTGCTGCGGTAAATGGCAGTAATCTTTCTTGTTGTTGTTGTTGTTTTTCTTTGACTCCGGCTTTATCTGCTGAAACGGCTATTTCAGTATCTGGCTTTACTACCAACACATCATTAGCACCAGTTTCAAACACATCAACAATTAAACCAAAATCAATATCTTGCAAATTCTTAACGCGTACACCGATCAAATCTGACCAGTAATACTCATTCTCTTCCGCTTCTGGCAGTTTTGACCTTGGCACTGCAATTTGTTTACCCTTGCAGGCTAACGCAGCGTCACGGTCATCTATTCCTTTAAGCTTCACTACAATGACATCATTGTGAACTTTGGCGGTTTCAACCACCATTTCACGCCAATCGTCACCTTTACCAAGCCACCAGTTGTCGTAATCAAAGAGGCCGTCAAACGCTTCGGTATCTGGCACTATTTTTAACCAGCCAAAAACGCCGTAGGGCGCAACAATGCGCCCCATGACTACCATATCATTTACTGCCAAGATTACTCACTTGCTAACTATATTTTTATCGCCTAATTGCGTGCCACATAAAGTAGCAGCTTAAGCTAAATAAAAATTAAGCTTCTGGAGTTTCAGTGTCTGCTGGCGCTTCAACTGCAACTTCTGCAGCAGCTTCAACAGCTGGCTCTTCAGCAACAGCAGCAACTTCAACCACTGCTTCTTCAGCTGCGGCAGCAACTTCAGCTTCTTTTGCAGCTAATGCATCAGCTTTTGCTTGCTCAGCATCTGCAGCAGCTTTAGCATCTGCGTCGGCTTTTGCAGCATCCGCTACAGCTTTTGCTTTTGCAGCTTCAACAGCAGCTATTTTAGCTTTAGCTGCATCTGCTTTAGCAGCATCTTTAGCTTTAGAAGCAATTGCGTGCTCTGGGCCTTTAGCGTGAAATTTAACTAAACGCGCAACTGTATCTGATAGTTGTGCGCCTTGGCCTTGCCAATGAGCTACACGAACTTGATCAACACGTAGGGCTTCTGCGCCTGCTTTAGCTGATGGATTGTAAAAACCAACACGCTCAATAAAGCGGCCATCACGACGATTGCGTGAATCAGCAACTACTAAGTTGTAAAAAGGAGTTTTTTTCGCGCCACCACGAGCTAAACGAATAATAACCATAATCTGTGTTCTCTTTATTGAAAATATATTGCAGAAAGCCGCGGATTATACGTAATTTGTAGATGTTTTGGCAAGAAGTTTATATAGCTTGTACTGATTTATATCTAATATTTCTTCTTAATCCACATTCACGACTGTTTTCTGTAACGCGTAGGGTCCGCTAGACCTGCCGCAATAAATCCTTCTCGCCTTAATCGACATGAGTCACATAAGCCACAAGCTTCTCCATGAGCATCTGCTTGATAGCATGAGACCGTCATCGCATAATCAACCCCTAATGAAGTACCTAGTCCAATAATTTCAGCTTTAGTCATATCAATTAGTGGCGCATGTATCGTAATGGTTTGACCCTCAACTGCACTTTTAGTCGCTAAATTGGCCATATCTTGAAAGGCTTTTACATATTCACCACGGCAATCTGGATATCCAGAGTAATCAAGTGCATTAACACCAATAAAAATATCCTGACTACGCAAGACCTCAGCCCATGCCAATGCCAAAGACAACATAATGGTATTACGAGCTGGCACATAGGTCACCGGAATGCCTTCAGTTTCCATTTCAGGCACTGCAATCGCATCATCGGTCAGTGCAGAACCGCCGAATAAAGATAAGTCTAATTGCGCGGTTTTATGCAATGTAGCACCCATAACGCTCGCTACATTTTTAGCTGCGTCCAATTCAGCAATATGGCGCTGATGATAGTCTAAGCTTAGGCAATAACAGTCGAAACCTAACTTACGTGCATAAGCTAATACTGTTGCAGAATCTAGACCACCCGAAAGCAATACAACCGCTTTAGGCTTAGCTGCTACCAAGTCGTTGGTATTAATATTTTTAGTATTATTCATTAAACACCCGGCTTTTCGCCCCACAATATTTTATGTAATTGCAACTGCATACGTACAGGCAATTTATCCGCTAACACCCATTCAGCAAGTTGGGTTGGGTTGACCTGACTATAAACCGGCGAGAACAAAACTGGACACTTTTCGACCAGCTTATATTTAGTCAACATCTGCTTAGCCCACTGGTAGTCGGCATAGTCACACAAGACAAACTTAACTTCATCGCTCGCTTTTAGATGAGATAAATTTTCCCATAGATTGTTCTTTTCTTCACCGGAGCCAGGCGTTTTCACATCTAAGATTACTGAAACACGGTCATCTACTGGACCTATATCAATGGCGCCGCCAGTTTCTAAGGACACACTGTAACCCGCATCACATAACTGCCTCAATAATACTAGGCAGTCTTTTTGCGCTAACGGTTCGCCGCCAGTGACTGTCACATAAGGAGTAGAAAATTCTGCCACTTTAGCCAAAATGTCCGCAATTTCAATATTGCTGCCACCACTAAAAGCATAAGCGGTATCACAATATACGCAACGCATCGGGCAACCAGTAAGGCGTACGAATACAGTAGGCAGTCCCACGCGGGATGACTCGCCTTGGAGTGAATGAAAAATTTCGTGAATTTTGAGTTTCATTGAATATTTAAGGACTATAAAAAAGCGCCAACATTTTGATTGGCGCCATTTTAACTTAAATCAGCTTAAGTTGCTGTTTTGACTGTGACTCTTACTTAATGCTCTCTAACACTTTGAGCCGCTTTTGCGCTATAGGGGTCACTTCGCTATTAGGAAACTTGGCAATTAAGTCATGCAAAGTCTTTTTAGCGTTAGGGAGCAAACCGAGTTGAATTTGGCTATTGGCCATATTAAACAAAGCATCCGGCACTTTAGGGCTCTCTGGATGCTGATCTATCAGCTTCTGCTGGGTAGCAATTGCTGATTTATAGTTCTTTAACGCAAATTGCGTATATCCTAAGCCGTACGTAGCTTCAGCAGCCAAAGCACTATTCGGATACTCTTTTAAAAATTTATCATAAGCGCTAAAGGCATCTTTAAACTTAGACTCTTTGGACAAGCCGTTTGCAAGCTCTATCAACTGAAATTCTTGAGTATTCTTACCGGGTGTTGCTGCGATCACTTCCCCTGGTGCACTGGCTTCTACTGCAGTGGCAGGAGTAGGCGCTGGACTGGATTCCAGTTTACGTAAACGCGCGTCAGTATCGGTATATAAATCTTTTTGGCGTTGTTGCGTGGCGTCTACATTATGACTGGCAAATTCAAGCTGTCCTTTAAGCTTTGCTACATCTTGTTTGAGCGCTTCAATTTGGTTCAACATATCACCTAACACTTGGCCTTTGGTAATGGCTTCTATTGCCAATACACGCTGCTCAAGGGCCTGCTGACTTTGCAGTAGCTTAGCTAAAGTCGCTTGTGATGCCTGATTCTGGCTTTGCATAACTGCCTCAACTTCTAGGATTTTCTTACGCGCTTCCGCATCATCAAACAACGCTGCGTGAGCGCCTGCTGCAAACAACTGTGTGCTTATCAGCAGGCTAACCAGAATCAGTTTTTTCATCATTTCTATCTTATTAATTAATATATTTAGACTATAACAATACGAATAACTTAATCGTTCTCGTAAGCAATGTCTACGCGACGATTCAGTTTATAACATGCATCGTTTGCGCAACCAGCAGTGGCCTTTTCTTCACCATAGCTTACAGTTTCAATTTGCTTATCTTGCACACCTAGTAAGTTAAGTGATTTCTTAACTGATACTGAACGACGTTGACCTAATGCCAAATTGTATTCACGGGTGCCGCGCTCGTCAGTATTGCCTTGTAAAGCAACTTTTGCATCAGCATGTGCAAGTAAATATTTAGCGTGAGCTTCAATCAGTGGACGGAATTCAGCCTTGACTGCGTCGCTATCAAAATCAAAATAAATATTACGCTTCGATAAAATATTGCTTGGATCTTTTAATGGACTATTACCTTTAGCCTGGCTATCAATGACTACTTCTTTGATGGCTGAAGAATCTGCACCATTAGCTGGCGCTTTGGGTGCACTGGCACTTTTATCTTCAACTGCGGCTGGCTTTTCAACCATTGGCGCGCTTTTACAAGCGGTCAATACCAAAGCCAACATTAAGCTACCTAATAATTTTTTATTCAAAATGACTTTATTCATACTGCTCTCCTTTAGATACTACTTTTTTAACAAACCAAAAATAACATAAATTGCATACAACGATTTTTTTTACACTTAATTAATGAGTGGGCCCCAAGTTGGCTCACGCACATCACCACCGGACTCACTTAGTCGTTGCTTAATACGCCCATCAGATGACACAGCCGCCAAAGTACCACGTATTCCTAAGCGTGTGGCATAGAGCAACATACGGCCATTGGGAGCGAAACTCGGTGATTCATCTTGCGCACCTTCGCTCAACAACTGCACCTGACCATTGCTTAAATCTTGCAAGGCCACACGAAATTTACCGCCATCATTACGTATCATTGCCAGTAGCTTACCATCTGGCGAAAAATGTGGGCTCAAGTTATAACTACCCTCAAAGGTCACGCGTTGCGCTTCACCGCCCATGGCAGAAACCTTATATATCTGAGGGCTACCACCACGATCCGAGCTGAAATATATCCACTTAGCATCCGGCGACCAAGTCGGCTCGGTATCGATGGCATTACTCTTTGTCAGTAATTTCAAATCTGTTCCATCAGCATTGATGATATAGACTTGAGAGTTGGCAGCGTAAGTGAGCACAATTGCAAGCTTAGTGCCATCTGGAGACCATGCAGGGGCACTATTATTTCCCTTGAAATTAGCCAAAATCATACGTTGCCCTGTCATTAATGACTGTATGTAAATCACAGGTTTTTTCTTTTCAAATGAAACATACGCAATCTTGGTGCCGTCTGGTGACCAATCTGGTGAAATAATAGGTTCTGCTGAGGACACTACAGTTTGCGGATTCTCACCGTCAGCATCCGCCACCTGCAAGGCATAACGGCCTTTAGCCTTGTTGATATAAGCAATCCGACTGGCGGCGTTGCCGATTTCACCAGTCAATTTTTGATAAATAACATCCGCTATTTTATGTGCCGTCAGTCGCAATTGACCAGGCGCTATATTGTATTCCATCCCCGCCAACTGAGTTTGTTTGAGCACATCCGCCAACTTAAAGCTCACTTTAAGGCGGTTACCTGGCAGCACTTCTATGGAGCCCACCGCCATGGCCTGCGCCTGCAACGCCGCCCATTCAGCGTATTTGATTTGTGCAATATCGCTTGGCCGGCTAACCACACCACCAGTTTCCAAAACGCGAAACATGCCACTTCTCCGCAAATCTGCTGCAATGATAGTGCTGATATTATCTTGACTATTGGCTTGCGCAAACGGCACGATAGCAATCGGCACCTGCTGCGCACCTCCGCCGCTAATCTCTATTTCCAAGGCAGCATGAGCCAGTGATGAGGTGAGCAATACCGTGCAATATATAACCCATTTTAGGGCAGTCAATTTTAGTATGTTCATGGTCTAGTTATGGCTCTGTTTATGGTCAGCTTAATGTTTTTAGTTGGCGTAATCTTAAAGCTAGCGTAAATTTTACTGCAATCGCGTGTTGATATCATCCTAGTTACAATTTATTACATATTAACTAATAGAAACACAAGTTATCACAAAAGAAGTTCTCTAATTAGCCTCGTTGGGGCGAAAGGTTAACTTAAGGCTTCTAAACTGATTAAACAGGTTAATGTCTTTAGGTAAAGGTAGTGGCTCAGAAGCCATAATGGCACGCTCCACAGCATTGTCACAACTAGGATTTCCACTAGATTTAATCAGCTTAGGGCTGCCATTTAACTGGCCAGTTGGCAGCAAACCAATCTCAAACTTAAGCTCTGGGTTTCCATTACCACACAAGGATTTATTCACATTACTACGAATTTTATTACGTATTTTGGTTTGAAATTCATCAATGGCACCAGCGCTTGCCGATGCTTTAGCTATATTGGCTTGCTCAACCCCAGTAGCTTTATCTTCAGCCAGCATGTCTTGAGCGAGTTTTTTAATCGCATCATTTTGTTGCTTCTGCTTCTGCTCTTTTAACAACTTGTCTTTAACCAGTTGGTCATCTTTAAGCATATCCTGCTTCAGTGCTTCCAGCTTTTTACTTTGCTCTAGCTTAAGCTTGTTATCACTCTTTTTTTGTTCCAACGCTTTTAATTTTTTATCCAGCGCAATATCTACTACAGGCTCTTTTGACAGCGGCTCTTCCACTTTTGGTAAGGGTTCTTGCTTGATTATTGGTTCAGGTTTTGGCTTTTCTTGGACCTCAGGGGTTGGCTCTGGGGGAGGTGGGTGTGCGGCAACCGTAGGTAAACTATCCCACAACTCAACTTCTGCGATAGTGCTTGCATGTTTGGTTTTCCAGTTTACTGAGATCAAGAGCCCTATTATCAGCAAGCCATGAACACCTACTGACAAAGCGCCAGCTTTCCATGAAACGGTTTTTTCCCGCTGACGTAGCATGGTAATTATTTAGTCGGCGCTAATAGAAGGCCAACTTTATCCACTTTATTTTGTTTAAGTAAATCCATCACACTGATGACATCGTCATATTTCACATTTTTATCGGCAGCTATCACCACAGAGCGCTCGGGCGATTTACTTAACGCCTGCCTGACTGCCAACAACAATTCGTCACGCGCCATGACTTTATTGTCTAGCTCAATTTTATTGTTAAGTTTGATAGTAAGCACTACTGGCGGTATCTGAGGTTGCTTTAATGCTTGCCCCACTTTGGGCAAATCAACTACGCCTGGATTGGTCATTGGTGCTGTCACCATAAAAATAACCAATAACACCAAGGTCACATCAATATAGGGCACCACATTAATTTGATTCATCAAACGGCGTTTACGAGTTCGTGACATCGCCGGATATCCTTAAGACTTACGTTGCAAAATATTGGTAAATTCTTCCATAAAACTTTCGTACCTAACCGATAGGCGGTCAACGCTAGACGCGAAACGGTTATAAGCCACTACCGCTGGGATCGCCGCAAATAATCCAATCGCAGTAGCAACCAAGGCTTCAGCAATGCCTGGTGCCACTTGACTTAATGTTGCCTGAGCTACATTAGACAAACCTCTAAATGCATTCATAATGCCCCACACCGTACCAAACAAACCTATGTAAGGACTAACCGAACCCACCGAGGCCAAGAATGGTAGATGTGCGTCTAAGTCATCTAATTCACGGTTATAAGCTGCGCGCATCGCGCGTTGAGAGCCTTCCATTACATCAGACATTTCCATACGCGTTTGCTGTTTATGACGTGCGCATTCTTTAAATCCTGCTTCAAATATACTGGCCATACCCTGTGTTTTACGGCGGTTGGCGCTTAGACTCTCAAATAATTTATTGAGATCACCGCCTGACCAAAATGCGTTTTCAAAATCCACGGCATCTTTTTCCGCGCGTTTAATCGTGGCTACTTTGATAAAAATATACCACCAAGAAAATAATGAGGTTATCAGCAAAATCACTATCACCAATTGCACTGGTAGGCTGGCACCAGAGATTAGCGTAAATATTGACATATCATTACCTAAATTCATAACTGCTCCATGTTCTTCATTGCTTGTTTAATAATTGCAGGAATTCCTATTGGCTTAAAGCTTACAGCATCAACACAAGCCAATTTAACTGTAGCTTCAACTAACAGCTGATCGTCACGTGCCACACTTTGTATAAACTCGATGCTGCCATGACCTATTTTAAGTAAACGTGCTCTAATTTCCAGCAGATCGTTGAAGTAGGCTGGCGATTTAAAAACCAGCGTCATACTATGGACCACAAAAATAATACCTAAGTCAGTCTTTAGTATAGGCTGTTCAAAGCCTAATGAACGTAACCATTCAGTTCTAGCGCGCTCCATAAAATTGAGATAATTAGAATGGTAGACCACGCCACCACTATCGGTGTCTTCGTAATAAACGCGCAGCGGCCAATTAAACTGACTCACTCCGACCAAACCTCACCGCTCAAATGTTTCGGCATAGGTAAATCAAAATGCTGATAGGCTAGGCTGGTGGCGATGCGTCCGCGTGGAGTCCGCATTAAATACCCTTGCTGAATTAAATAAGGCTCTAACACATCTTCAATTGTGTCGCGCTCCTCGCCGATAGCCGCTGCCAGATTATCTAAACCAACTGGCCCGCCTCCGAATTTCTCTAATACCGCCAACAATAACTTTCTATCCATTACATCAAAGCCCAACTTATCCACATCTAGCATTTTGAGTGCTGCATCGGCTATCGAGGCTGACACGGTTCCGTCACCTTTAACTTGTGCGTAATCACGCACTCGTCGCAATAAACGGTTGGCAATCCGTGGCGTGCCACGCGAACGCTTAGCAATTTCAAATGCGCCCGTATCGACCATTTCCACCGCCAATAACCCAGCACTTCTATGCACAATCCGGCCCAGTTCTTCTGCGGTGTAAAATTCTAAACGCGACACAATACCGAAACGATCCCGCAATGGATTGGTGAGCATCCCTGCGCGCGTAGTCGCACCTACTAGCGTAAATGGAGGCAAATCAAGACGCACACTGCGCGCTGATGGCCCTTCACCAATCATAATATCCAAGCGGTAATCTTCCATCGCTGGGTATAAAATCTCTTCTACTACTGGTGACAGCCTATGAATTTCATCAATAAATAACACGTCATTGGGCTCTAAATTGGTCAGAAGTGCCGCTAAATCGCCAGCGCGCTCTAAGACGGGGCCTGAGGTTTGGCGCATATTCACGCCCATCTCCTTAGCGATAATATGTGCCAACGTTGTTTTGCCTAAACCCGGTGGCCCAAACAGCAGCACATGATCGAGCGCCTCATTACGACCACGTGCTGCATTGATAAAAATCTCTAATTGTTCACGGGCTTTTTCTTGGCCGATGTACTCGTCCAACACCTTAGGGCGCAACGCGCGTTCTAGCACCTCTTCTTGACTATCTTCGCTTTCAGGCGCAATTAAACGATCGGTTTCTATCATGGCGTTAGTGAACTTTCTGGTTATGTAAATCGATCCAGTGCTTGACCAGCGTCAACGCGACCGCTAGCAAGGTAGGCCCAAGGAAAATACCAATAAAACCAAAAGCAACGATACCTCCTAAAACCCCCAACACCACAAGCAATATAGGTAGATGCGATGAATGGCTAATTAAAATAGGTTTTACTACATTATCAACAGTACTTATAACCAGCAAGCCATATAAAAACATGAACAGTGCCCAGCCAGGCTCACCGTGGCCATATAACCATAATGAAGCGCCTCCCCAAACTAATGGAGGCCCAACTGGAATTACCGACAGAAAAAATGTGATGGCTGCTAACAACAAAGGCAATGGCACTCCAGCAACCTCAAATCCAACCAATGCCACCAAGGCTTGCGCCAATGCCGTACCGAAAATACCAAGCATGACAGCCCGCACTGTGCCACGCGAAAGGGTCAATACTTCTCTACCTAACTCACCACCAAGCTTATGTGCAATCGTCATCAAGCCTGCCCCCAAGCGCGCACCATCCCGATAAAAGAAGAACGCGATAAATACCACCAATATTAATTGCATCAAACCACCCATGACTAACTGGACTGCTTGCAGACTGAATGTTCGAAGTGGCTCGTAGTACTGACTGACCAACTTCATCAGCTCTTCGTGGCTAACGGCTGCGCGCTCCCAAGCCTCACTTACCTGACCACCAATAATGGGTAAATTGCGCATCCAGTCAGGCGCATGCGGTTGCAGACTCTGCAATATAGGCTGGAATTGATTGACTAAAGTCGCTGTAAAATCTGCAAAATTGGCGGCCAAATAAGCCATTGGTAGAATTAGTGCCACCAATAACAATAAAGTCATCATGATGGCCGCTAAGGTGTCACGTTTTCCGAATCGGCTCCATAACGAATGATATAGTGGCCAAGTGAACACACAGATAATGGTGGACAATAGTATGGCCGCCATCAATGGCCGTAACACATAAAAGCAACCAGTAATGAGTAGCAGCACTAAAGTAATGCGTGTTAGCTGATTAGTATTAATGGTGGGGATCATGCTTTGGACAAGGCCTTTAATGATTGACGTATGCCGTCAGCCACAGCGACATCTGCGGGCAATAACTTAACAGCGGCAAGGGCTTCGCGCTCGTTGTAGCCTAAAGCCAACAAAGCATTCAGCACATCGCCACTGGCCGACTTGGCTTGGTTAGTGCTCATGGCGGCAACACCGTCTATAGTAAACTTGTCTTTCAACTCTAGCAGCAAGCGTTCTGCAGTTTTTTTACCCACTCCAGGGACCCGCGTAAGCATAGCTGCATCTTGCAATGCTACCGCATGCACCAGCTCATCTATGGACAAGCCACTCAGTATAGACAGGGCAGATTTAGCTCCGATGCCGTTGACCTTGAGTAATTGTCTAAAGGTGGCACGTTCTTGGTTGCTACCAAAGCCATACAATAGCTGCGCATCTTCACGCACCACAAAGTGAGTGAGCATAATCACTTTCTCACCAATAGCTGGCAGGTTATAAAAAGTACTCATCGGCACTTCGCATTCATATCCAACGCCATTGCAATCAATCAGCACTAGCGGTGGTGTTTTTTCTAGCAAAATTCCGTGCAACCTGCCTATCATTTTGTTCGCCCTATCATATCAATCTTCCGCCTTTGACTCTAAAACCTGCCGTAGCAAGCTTCCCCAAGCCTTGGCCACCATGCGCATGGCAAATCGCACACGCTAAGGCATCGGCTGAATCAGGTTTCGGTGCAGCCGGTAATTTCAACAAACGCTTTACCATTTCTTGTACTTGCTCTTTTTGTGCATGGCCGTTACCAACTACGGCTTGCTTTACTTGAAGCGCAGTGTATTCCGCCACCATCAAATTGCGAATAACTGCTGCGCTAATCGCAGCTCCACGCGCCTGCCCAAGGAGCAAAGTTGACTGCGGGTTTACATTCACAAAGACTTTCTCTATCGCGACTTGTTGCGGAAGATAGGTATCAATCACCTCAAATAATCCATCGAGTATGACTTTCAGCCTAGCAGGCAACTCCTCTCTGTCGTCTTCGCCTTCAACTTTATTTTTCTTAGCACTCGCTGTTTTAATAGTTCCACTGGCAACATAAGTAATTTTTTCGCCTGTCTTTTCTATAACACCAAAACCTGTCATGCGCAGGCCAGGGTCTATTCCTAAAATTCTGACGCCACTCAACGTTTGCAAAACTCGATGCACTTAAAGTCAATGCAGACGCATATTTGACATTGAGCCAATGAGGTTAAATTAAGCATTTTTATTCTTCAATGACCGCGGTCGTGTAGACATCCTGCACATCATCTAGATCTTCTAGCGCATCTAGAATTTTTTGCATTCTCACGGCATCATCACCAGTAAATACTGTCTCAATACTAGGCTTCATGGCAACCTCTGAAAGTACGGCTTTCAAACCTGCTGCTTCCATGGTTTCTTTAACGCTTAAAAAATCATTCGGGGCAGTAATGACCTCAATACTGCCATCTTCATCAGTTACGATATCTTCCGCGCCAGCTTCTAATGCGATTTCCATTACTTTATCTTCAGAAGTGCCTGGAGCATAGAGCAAGCTACCGCAATGCTTGAACATGAAAGCTACTGAACCATCGGTGCCTAAATTTCCGCCGAACTTGGTCAGCGCATGACGTACGTCTGCAACTGCACGCTGCTTATTGTCGGTAAGGCAGTCAATAATAATTGCCGCGCCGTTAATGCCATAGCCTTCGTAGCGAATTTCCTCATAGTTCACGCCTTCTAACTCCCCTGTACCTTTTTTAATGGCACGAGTGATGTTGTCTGCTGGCATGTTCTCTTCTTTGGCTTCAGCCACCGCCGCACGTAAACGTGGATTCATGGTGACATCTCCACCACTTAGGCGTGCTGCCACTGTAATTTCTTTAATTATTTTAGTGAAAATCTTGCCGCGTTTTGCATCTTGACGGCCTTTGCGATGCTGAATATTCGCCCATTTACTATGACCTGCCATATTACTAATCCTTAACACTTTTAGATAATTTGGATTTTATCACAGGCAAGGTTGCGAGCTCACTAAACGATACATTATGTCAACTTTAATCTTGTCCCATAGCTGGGTCTATAGTTGTATGTTTTCGGATACTAATTATCGAGATGATGGCGAGTGAAAGGCCAATCAGGGTCATACCGATAAACTCAGTGGTGTTAGGCACTTCCTGCAACTGTATCCAGGCTGCCATCACCCCTATCACCGGCGCTAGCATGGATGACATGCTAGCCACTCCAGCGCTTAAGCGTTGAAGGGCGTATAGCCATAATATCCAAGCCAAGGCATTACAAAATACGGAGTTAAAAATGACAGCTCCAATAAAATAGGGTGTCCATTGCATGGTTGGTGCTGGTACTAATATTGCAGCAATCATAATTGGAATTGAGCCAAACAACATCTGCCAAGCGGTGAGTGTGAGTAGATCTAAATCTGGCACGCGGTGGTGTAGCTTTTTAGCCACAATCACCGATAACGCCCAAAAAATACCTGATAGCAGGGCTAAAAACATACTGAAGGTATCGGCACCTAAATGCATAGGATCTAAAATAAATAGCATGCCCATGGTGGAAAGCAGCGCTGCTGGCCATTGCAAACCACGTATTTTTTCACCCAACAGTGGCCAAGCTAGCACCATCACCCAAAATGGCATGGTATAGGTGAGTACTGCGGTTTTTCCGGCACCTCCTTCTACCAATGCCCAAATCAGCAATCCAGTGAAACCACTAGTTTGTAATAAACCTAGCAATATAAGTGTGGGCATTTCTTTAATGCGCAATGGCTTACGCATGACGATGACTACTGCAAATAAACACACCGTTCCAATCACCGTCCGCAAGGCAGCAAATTGAAAAGCGCCGGCATACAACAAAGCGCTTTTCATGACCACCCAGTTATACCCCCAAATGACCGTCAAGGTCATTAGTGCGATAAAGGCGCGTATGGTATTTTTGCGACTATGCATGGTCACTAAATTTTTAGTTCCAAATATGGGTAACAGCCAACCACTGACCATCAGCTTGCTTGCGGTAAACCAAATGGACATTCCCACCGAATGTTTGTCTTCCGCCTTGCGCATCGACCATAGCACCCGCCCATAAGCCCACCTGGTAAGCTAAATTTCCATCTTCTACCGCATCGACCAAAGTAAGTTGATGATCAATCACGCCAGCTTCGATTAAACCTGTAAAAAAATCTACTACTGCCTGACGCCCATTGACCGTCGCACCCGCTGGTGCTGGCAATACAACGGCATTTTCTGCATATAACTGGCCAATGTCAGCCGCATTTTTTGTATTAAATGCCAAATCAAATTTTGCATTGATGGCTGAAATTGCACTTTGAATATTGCTCATGGTAATAGTCCTATTGTTTAAATTGATGCTCTAATTTTAAATATGCTTAAGTCAAGGCGGGAATGCCAAGATTTATTAAAGCTAAAATTTTCTGTAGTTGTTGCCGCTGTTCTTCATCTAACCCTTGCATACAACGCCTTATACGGCGGTAATAATCGGGCATTACGCTATCTAACTTTTTAACGCCAGCATCGGTTAAATTAATTAAAACTGAACGTCTATCCTCTTTTGCAAACACTCGCGCGATTAGACCACTTTGCTCCAAACCATCAAGCAGACCAGTCATAGTGGCACGGGTAACCCCGGCTTTGTCTGCCAATATTGAGGGCTGTGAAGTTTTATCCGCCTCACGCATCAATAAAATAAGCACCCACCAACGCCCCTGCAATAGTCCGTGCTTGCTTAAACAAGCATCCAACGCAATAGATAAGTCAGTAGCGACGCGTAACAACTGCAGCACGCTAGACACCGCCGTAACATCAGCATCAGGGTAACGTACGGCAAACTTTGCCAGCACATCAGGAGTTGGAAGGTCTTTAAGTTGCAACATAATTAGGACCATTATAGTTAGTTAGCTAACTAAGTCAATAATCTTGTTAAAATAAGCCCATGCATATTGGTGTGACGTTTTTTGGTGTATATTAAAAATAAATTAAAGTAAGGAGAAGCTAATGAAAACATTACAACAATTGCTTGATAGTAAAAAATATAAAGAGGTCATATCAATTACCCCAAATCGCCCGGTATTTGATGCTTTGGTGATAATGGCTGAGTATAAAATTGGTGCTTTAGTGGTGCTAGACGGTGAGAATTTAGTCGGTATTTTTTCAGAGCGCGACTATGCTCGCGAGGTAATCCTAAAAGGCCGATCTTCAAAAACCACGCAAATTGCGGAAGTAATGACGCATAAGGTGCTAAGTGCCGGTCCCAACGATAGCGTCGATCAAGGTATGTCTATTATGGCAGATCGTCATATTCGCCACTTGCCTGTTGTGGCTAATGGAAGCGTGATAGGTATGCTATCAATAGGCGACTTGGTAAAAGAAACCCTTAGCTACCAACAGGATCTAATTAAACAGCTAGAAGGTTACATCAAGAGTTGAGACACTTGCGCGCCCATTTGAATAATGGACGCGCAACTTTAGACAAAAACCTATAAGTATCTAGCCACCATAGCATTTCTTAAGTCTTGCGCAGCCACGGGCACGCGAACAAAGTAGCCACTGCCAGATGCTTCTTGTATTTCCTCACCCTTTTTATTAAACATGTGCTCTACGCGTAATTCTTGATTGCCAGTGGGATGAATAATCTGAAGACGATCACCTACTCCAAACTTATTGCGTGCTTCAATATCCGCCAAACCCGTCTCTGGATTGTAAGCAACCACATCACCCACATATAGACTTTGATTTGAGATTGAATATCCCTGCTTATAATTCTGATGTTCAGCGGTATGGTGGCGCTGATAAAAACCGTCTGTGTATCCACGGTTAGCTAAATTTTCCAAATCACCGACTAAATTCCAATCAAATGGTCGTCCAGCCACCGCATCATCGATCGCCTTGCGGTAATTTTGGCAAGTCCGTGCCACGTAATAACGAGACTTAGTACGGCCTTCAATTTTTAATGAATTGACACCCATTTTCACTAGGCGCTCCACATGCTCAATTGCACGTAGATCCTTGCTGTTCATAATGTAAGTGCCGTGCTCATCTTCAATAATCGGCAGTAATTCACCAGGGCGCCCTTTTTCTTCAATCAGATACACCTTATCCGCAAGCGGGTGGCGCGGCAAACTCCCACAAGCGGAAAGACTGGATTTTTCCATCTCTTCTTTAAAGTCAAATTCATTGAGGCGAATCACACCGGCTGCATCTTCTGAAGCGTCATGCACCTTGTAATCCCAACGACATGAGTTAGTACAAGTACCTTGGTTTGGGTCACGATGATTAAAGTAGCCTGAAAGCAGACAGCGGCCAGAATAGGCTATGCACAAAGCACCATGCACAAACACTTCCAACTCCATTTCCGGACAGAGTTGACGGATTTCTTCAATTTCATCCAAGGACAATTCGCGCGACAATATCACGCGCTTTAGACCCATCGCTTGCCAAAACTTAACCGTAGCAAAATTCACCGTGTTGGCTTGCACTGAAAGATGGACTGGCATCTCAGGCCATTTCTCTCGCACCATTAGGATGAGTCCAGGATCAGACATAATCAATGCATCGGGTTGCATGGCAATAATAGGTGCCATATCTGCCATATAGGTTTTAACCTTGGCATTATGGGGAGATATATTACTGGCAACAAAAAACTTCTTGCCACGGGCGTGCGCCTCGTTAATGCCAATAGCAATATTATCCATTGAGAAATCATTATTACGCGCACGCAAACTGTAGCGAGGCTGACCGGCATAAATGGCATCGGCACCATAATCAAACGCAGTACGCATTCGATCAAGGTCGCCGGCTGGTGCTAGAAGTTCTGGGCTAAACATATCTCATCTCATCAATTTAATTGTTGTCGTCATGCGGAAGTCAGAATGCAGCGCACAATAACAAAACCATTAAAAAGCCGCTTTGATTTGAATCAGCTAGTCACCAATAATTTTAACTAATACGCGTTTTTTGCGTCTGCCATCAAACTCGCCATAGAAAATCTGCTCCCATGGCCCAAAGTCCAACCTACCTTCGGTAATGGCAACGACTACTTCGCGTCCCATAAGCTGGCGTTTCATATGCGCATCTGCATTATCTTCACCAGTATCGTTATGGCGATAACTGCTCACTGGCTCATGCGGTGCTAAGCGTTCCAGCCATTGCGTGTAGTCGTTATGTAAACCGCGCTCATCATCATTAATAAATACACTAGCGGTAATATGCATGGCATTAATCAGCACCAAACCTTCACGCACGCCACTTTCGCGCAAACATTCATTGACCTGCTCAGTGATGCGAATAAAAGCCACTCGTGTTGGTGGGTTAAACCAGAGTTCTTTACGATAACTTTTCATCTTTTTCTCCTTGATAATGGGACTTATTTTAGCATCTAAAATTTCGCGCATTGCCTGCGCCAAGGCATAAAAAAAGCCTCCATAGAGGAGGCTTCAAATACTGGCTGAGTTTAGCCTTTTACATTCACTTGCTGCACAAAGGTTTTACCTTCATTGTCAGTGGCTTGCACTTCTAAATTGCCTGGTGCATCAGGGATGAAATTAAATTTCATGTACGGATCTTCACTAGTACCAACACCGACATCCACTGTCATTAGCAACTTACCGTTGTAGCTAAAACTGGCCTTATTGATATAAAAAGCGGGCACATAACCTTGCGATACCAAGTCGCGTTGCAGACCTGTTCGCATAGGATGCTTGATATTGAATATGGTTGACGCTGGCTCACCAAATCTCACTGGCGCCTCTACTCTTAATTTAATCTTACCTGCTGCAGCGCGGATCGCAGCATCGTCACCATCCACAGTACCGCCACATCCACCGGCAGCTCGAATTTCACGCGACGCCATATATAACTTACCATCTGCGCTTTCACCAACGATACGTACAAAGGAATCAGTTTCAAAACGAATACGCGTGGCTAATTGAAAGTTACCAAGCATTGATGATAAATGATAGGTGGAAGCAAGTTGAATTGGGTTAGCATCGACCAACAGGTAAATTTTTCTAATGACGACACCATTAGCGGCCGCATTATCCACACTCAAAGTCACGGGCACTTGCGCACCACTTTCAGCGCGACGAGGTGCGTCTATTTTCATAAACTCTACCGGCTGTATTTCACGTTGGGCGAAGAACGCCTCTTTAACTATTGGCCATAGATTAGCGTCTGGTTCAGCCTTAGCGTTAGCTGAAATAGCAAGAAAAAGGCTTAAAGCCCATAGGATTCTTGTAAAGAATTGACTCATTTCAACCATTCCTTATTCTTATATTAACAAGCGTTGGACCAAGCTATGTAAAATAAATTCAGTATGCTCTTACCATGACTTAAGCTTAAGCCTATACCAAGTAAAAGTTTAGTTCAATACCGTTGCCGACAGGGTCTTTTAAATTAATTTGCTGCACATTAATCGCTGGGACCATACGGATGCTGTACGGCACTTGGTGCACTTTCAGGTGCGCTTCCATCGCTGCAAAATCTGTACAAGTAAATGCCACATGATCAAAGGTGGTCAATACGTTTAGTAATGGAGCGCCTTCCCCTTTATATTCCGCAATATGCAAGACATCATTATTGCCTATATATAGCCAGAAACCATAGCTAGTAAAACCCTCACGCGGACCGACCTTCAAGCCGATGATATTGCAATAAAAGTCTTTAAGCACATGCATAATTTCGCGAGGTGCACGTAAGTTGTAATGATTAATTTCGGTTACTGGCATAATTTGCTAAGTTGCTTAAGTTAAATCACTGTAACACCTTTATGATCGAGAATCCGTTTGGTCAACAGCAGGATACCAACTAATCGCCTGCGAATTGACATAGCGCAAAGGATTTGAGGCCGCTATTGGTTAAACGCTGCGTGCCGCCCAAATCTGGCAAGTCAATCACAAAAGCACAGCCCATAACCACCCCACCCAACTGATGAATGAGGGCTGCGGCCGCCAACGCAGTGCCACCTGTGGCAATCAAATCATCCACCAACAGCACCTGTTCACCTTGCACTACCGCATCAACATGTATTTCCAAACGATCGACCCCATACTCCAAAGCGTAGTCATGGCCTATGCTAGTTCCTGGCAATTTCCCCGACTTACGAATTGGCACAAAACCGACCCCTAGCTTATAAGCAAGGGCCGCACCGATAACAAAACCTCGCGCTTCGATACCTGCAATTTTTTCTATTTTCTGCGAACTGTAATGCGCAGCAAGGCCATCGATTACTAAACGAAAGCCAAGCGGATCTTTGAGTAAGGTGGTGATATCACGAAACTGTATGCCAGCTTTCGGGTAGTGCGGGATGGTGCGGATTAGGGATTTAATCGGCATGGCTAAGTTTAAATTACAGCCTTGTTTAAATAAGAACGAAACGCTCGCTAGACACGCCCTTGCCAACTCTAAATAAAGAGTGGAGAGGGCGTAACAACTCAAGCGAGCTTAATGCTAAGCGACAGGGTTAGGCGTACGCACACGTATGTGCAATTCGCGTAATTGTTTCTCATCAACCGCACTTGGTGCATTGGTCATCAAGCACTGCGCGCGCTGTGTTTTAGGGAATGCAATCACATCACGGATAGATTCTGCTCCCGTCATTAAAGTGACTAATCGATCTAAACCAAAAGCTAGGCCACCATGCGGCGGAGCTCCATATTGCAAGGCGTCTAGTAAGAATCCAAACTTTTCTTGCGCTTCTTCAGGACTAATCTTCAATGCATCAAATACTTTAGATTGAATATCTTGCTTGTGAATCCGAACAGACCCGCCGCCAACTTCCCAACCGTTAAGCACCATATCGTAGGCTTTAGATAAACAAGCACCCGGATTAGTGACCAACAAGTCTTCGTGACCGTCTTTAGGAGCTGTGAACGGATGATGTAAGGCTGCCCAACGATCATTTTCTTCATCATGTTCAAACATCGGGAAATCAACCACCCATAATGGTGCCCAAGCACGCCCATCAACATGGCCTTTATCGTGACCCACTTTAAGGCGCAATGCGCCCAAAGCCTCATTCACCACTTTAGTTTTATCCGCACCAAAGAAAATAATGTCACCGTTTTGCGCACCAGTGCGATCAATAATTGCCTGAAGGGCAGTCACATGAATGTTTTTAACAATAGGGCTTTGTAGACCTTCTTCATTCAATTTGGTGATATCGTTAATTTTGATATAAGCCAAACCTTTAGCACCATAAATTTTCACAAACTCGGTATAAGCATCAATCTCGCTACGTGCAATCACTGCGCCATTTGGCACGCGCAACGCGGCTACACGCCCGCCAGCCATATTTGCCGCACCTGAGAACACTTTAAAGTCCACATCCTTCATAACATCTGAAAGCTCGGTAATTTCTAGTGTAACGCGCATATCTGGCTTATCTGAACCGTAACGTGTCATGGCCTCAGCAAAGCTCATGCGTGGAAACGAAGCTGGCAAATCTACGTTTTGTACTTTTTTCAGCATCTGCCGAATCATTTCTTCCACAATATCCATGATCTGGTTTTCAGTCATAAATGAAGTTTCAATGTCGACTTGTGTAAATTCAGGCTGACGGTCGGCACGTAAATCTTCATCACGGAAACATTTCGTGATTTGGAAATAGCGATCAAAGCCAGACACCATCAAGAGCTGTTTAAATAACTGTGGCGATTGTGGCAAGGCAAAAAATTCGCCTGCATGCACACGACTAGGAACTAGGTAGTCACGAGCGCCTTCAGGAGTTGATCGCGTTAACATTGGCGTTTCAATTTCAATAAACCCATTGGTGTCCAAATAGTCGCGCAAGGTTTTGGCTACGCGGTAGCGCAACATCATGTTCTTTTGCATTACTGGACGACGCAAATCGATATAACGATGCTGTAAACGCACAGTTTCAGTCAGGTTATCGTCATCGAGCATAAATGGCGGGGTGAGTGATGCATTTAAAATTTCAATTTCAGTGGCGATCATTTCCACTTCACCGGTAGATAAGTTAGCGTTCACTGCGCCGTCAGGGCGCGCGCGCACTTCACAAACTATTTTCAGCACATATTCACTACGTACGGTTTCCGCCAGAGCAAAGGCAGCTTTGGCATCAGGATTAATCACAATTTGCGCCATACCTTCACGGTCACGCAAATCAATAAAAATCACTCCACCATGATCGCGGCGGCGGTGTGCCCAACCGCATAAAGTTACGGTTTGGCCGATATGTTCGCGGTTTAAATGGCCGCAGTAATGTGTACGCATAGTGTCAATTTCTTATTGAGTTTCGGTTAAGGTGATATGGAGTGTTTAATTTTTTTTAAGTAGTTGCGGGATGATTTTTTCTGCCGGTGCAACCACGCCCATAGAAATGATATATTTCAATGCTTCATCCACACTCATATCGAGCGTGATTACGTCAGCGCGCGGCATCATCAAAAAATAACCGCCTGTCGGATTAGGTGTCGTCGGCACAAAGACACTGACATAATCGCCATGCAAATGATTCGCGACATCGCCACCTGGTTTACCTGTGACAAAAGCGATAGTCCATGAATCTGCGCGGGGAAACTGCACCAATACCGCTTGACGGAAAGCATTACCAGAGTCTGAAAACAGTGTATCGGATACTTGCTTAACGCTGGCATAAATCGACTTCACCACCGGTACGCGTGCCAACAGGGCTTCCCATAACAAAATGAGCTGCTTGCCAAAAAAGTTGGTGGCAATAAGACCTGTCACAAAAACAATTAACAGCGTCAGTAAGGCACCAACGCCTGGTACTTCCAAGCCCAACTGCGCCTTTGGTCTCCAGCTTTCTGGCAGTAATAACAGGCTTTGATCCATCATACCGACTAGACTGGAAATCACCCAAACGGTAATTAACAATGGCACTAATACCAACAAACCAGTAATAAAATATTTTTTCATAAGTTAAGTTTGCAGTTGAAGTTTACTTAGTAGTCGCAGGGACTGCATCAGGCTTTTTATCGACACTGGGGCTAGGGCTGCTATCTGCCGTTGCTGCAGTACTGCTGTCAGTTTTCACCTGCTCACTAGCTTTGGTCGAAACTGGGGTGGTGGTTGCTGGCTTATTTGACCCATTTTTAAAGTCAGTAGCATACCAACCGCTTCCAGTTAGCTGAAAGCTAGGTGCGGACAATTGTTTACTAAAAGTTTCAGCGCCACATTGCGGACATGCTTCAGTGCTGGCCGCGCTAATTTTGCGCATCACCTCGTCTTTAAAGCCACAGCTACTGCATTGAAAATCATAAATTGGCATGGGTAAAATAAGCGCTAAATTCGAAAAGTGAAATTATACCTCACTCACCTTACCAATGCGAAGCATCAGCTATTGGCGACGCGCTCAGCTATATAGGCCAAGGCCTCTTCAACTTGATCTATTAAGATTAAACATAGGTCACCCTCTTCTAATCTAGCCAAGGCGGTATCAATAGCCAAAAACTCACCCCGGATTTCATCTATCTGACTTGCGCGCTGTGCATTTACTAGCCCATCTTGCAACAGTTTCAGCACCTCGCCATCGGCACGACCGCGCTGACACTGATCCTGATACAAAATAATCTCATCAAAAGCGTCGCCCAATATCTCGCTTTGCCGGCTAATATCGATATCACGCCTGTCGCCGGCACCGCTAATCACCACCAAACGTTTCTTGGCTGGAATTGATTCAATCGCTGCCACCAAAGCCACAATTGCATCAGGATTATGTCCGTAATCAGCAATGACACTAGCGCCTTTATAATCAAAAAAGTTAAAACGGCCTGGTGCGGTTTGTGCATCGCTGACAAAAGTGGATACGCCTTTACGTATAATGTCCCAGTCAACGTCCAAGGCCCAAGCAGCCGCGATCGACGCCATCGTATTCTCAACTTGAAAGCCTATGCGGCCATTTCTGGTAATCGGAATTTCCGCTAAGGAAATCGTTTGCTTGAATTGTTTTTGATCGGCATTCTTTTGCGTTGCCACGATCTCACCATTTTCCACGTAGACTACTCGACGACCTTGTGCCGCATGGGTCGCCATGACAGGATGCTGGCGATCATGGGTAAAAAATGTCACCGAACCGGGGCATGACGAAGCCATCTTGACCGTCATCGGATCTGCGGCATTAAGCACGGCTACACCAGTTGCGGTAATATTTTGTACTACCACCCGCTTCACCACAGCCAAGTCTTCCACTGTTGTAATGTAGTTTAGACCTAGATGATCACCCATGCCTATGTTAGTCACCACCGCCACATCGCAACGATCAAATGCCAACCCTTCACGTAACACACCACCGCGGGCCGTTTCGAACACAGCTGCATCAACATCTGGATGCAACAATACATTACGTGCACTTCTTGGCCCACTACAATCACCGCTATCAATACGCCGACCTTGAATATAAACACCATCCGAGTTAGTCATACCTACACGCAGACCTTGGCAACCTAAAATATGTGCAATAAGACGTACCGTGGTAGTTTTACCATTGGTACCAGCCACTGCCACCAGAGGAATTCGACCATTATCATTAGTGGCAAACATAGTAGAAACAATGGCCTCACCCACTGCACGACCCTTACCAAACGAAGGCTGCAAATGCATACGCAACCCTGGGGCAGCATTGACTTCAACCACGCCAACGGCCTGCTCTTTTAATGAGCGCTGTACACTATCACACACCAGATCAACGCCGCAAACATCTAACCCTACCATTTGTGCGGCTGCTACCGCGCAAGCCACCAACTCTGGATGCACATCGTCAGTTACATCTGTTGCTGTGCCGCCCGTGCTGAGGTTAGCGTTATTACGTAAAATAACGCGGGCACCCTTTTGCGGCACGTCGTCCACGGTGAAATTTTGTGTTGCTAGACTCGCCAATGCAATATCGTCTATTCGCATTTTGGTCAAAGAAGTTGCATGCCCTTGTCCGCGTCGCGGATCAGTATTCACTTTTTCAACTAGTTCACGCACACTCAGCACGCCATCACCAATAACCAAAGGTGGGTCACGTCTAGCCGCAGCGACTAATTTATTGCCTACAACCAACAGGCGGAAATCACCGCCAGGAATAAAGCGCTCGACCAATACGTCTGAGCTTATTTCAGCGGCTGCCGCATAAGCGCGCTCAAGTTGCGCACGTGTCGTAATATTGACCGTCACGCCTTTACCTTGATTGCCGTCCTTGGGTTTCACCACAACCGGCCCGCCGATTTCAGTCATCGCGGCCCAAGCATCTTCTAAATCCACGGCTTCTCGACCACCAGGAACGGGAACGCCAGCTGCACTCAACAATTTTTTAGTCAGTTGCTTGTCTTGTGCAATTGCTTCCGCAATTGCACTACTTAGGTCAGTCTCCGCCGCCTGTATGCGACGCTGTTTACTACCCCAGCCAAACTGCACCAAACTTCCTGCTGTCAGTCTACGAAATGGAATGCCACGCTTTATTGCGGCTTGAACGATGGCGCCGGTACTAGGCCCCAAACGCACATCTTCATCTAACTCAGTAATCTTCGCCATGGCAGCAGCCAAGTCAAAAGGGGTGTCAGCAAACGCAGCAAGGCAAAGCTGTTCGGCCAGTTCTAACGCCAAACGTCCAACCTCTTCTTCGCTATATTCAAACACCACCTGATAAACGCCAGCTTCTAGGGTTTGTGCGGTACGACTGAAGGTCACTGGGCAGCCAGAGTGTGCCTGCAAACCAAGTGCCGCAACCTCTAGCACATGCGCCATCGACACTGCCTCAGCACGACCCGCCAATTGCAATGGACCAATGGCCGGAAAGCGCGCTCGCAAGCGTGACTCAAAGCCCCGTATATTATCAATATCGCACTCGGCTTCCGTGCAGGATACGATGACCTCAATGGCGGTATGCCGACTCCACAAATTAGGACCGCGTAGTGCTCGTATACGTGACACTTCCATCAAACAGTTTTCCTTGTTTTAAGCCAGCAGAGGGCTGGTGATTGAATGCAGGCATCACACTTGTCTATTAATAAGTTAAACATCAATGCGCTCTGCAGTTAATGCGTCTACGTTAAAATTCTTAACGCCAGCGCGCATGAGCTCAGGCAAAATGCCTAACGCCCAACCAGCCGCAACCGCCGCAAGTATATGTTCAATTTTTTGGTCTTCAGGCGCAACACCCTCCAACATTTTAATGGCCGCAAGCCTTGCCACTGGCACTTGGGCACTTCCGGTGGCAAGTACTAGACTTCCTACCGCAATGACCACTGCGCGTCCGCCACGTTTGAGATGCTCCTCGACGACTGGCAACTTAGCATCGCGCGCAAAGAAAATAATCTCACCATCGCAAAGATCCGTCATTTGAGCCACTAGCGGATCATCTGCGTTAAGAACCGCCACGCCACTTTCCAATACCACATCAACTTGGGTGCGCATCACATTCCACACCTGCTCGGGCGTTTCAATATAGTATTCGCCTACATGTTGCGCTGGATTGACATTGGTTACCACACCGACCTGACAGCGGTCATAACCCAAACCTTCCGCTAAAATCGTTGTAAAGCTATTTTCAATGACCGCCGCATCTAAATTACGGTTCATCAATAACTTTTGCGCTGCCGCCCAAGTCGCACAATCCGATTTTTCAACCTGACGCTGTTCAAGATAGAGTCCAGAACTGCAAGCTAAGCCCACATGCTTGCCACTTAAATGTAGCAATCTAGAGACGATTTGTGCCACCAACGTTTTACCATAAGTACCAGCAATACCAACAACAGGAATACGGCCATCATCACCATCGGCAAATAAACTATCAACGATTGCTTTACCCACTGGGCGCGCCTCGCCTTCTGCAGGTTTAAGATGCATTAATAGGCCTGGACCCGCATTGACTTCAACAATAGCACCACCTTGGGCTGCTAATGGCTTTGAAATGTCTTCCGCCACCAAATCCACACCAGCAATATCTAGTCCAACAATGCGTGCAGCCAGCGCGGCTGTTGCGGCCACTTCAGGGTGCACTAGGTCAGTCACATCCAGCGCCACATTTCCATTGCGTTGAACAATGATTTGCTTACCTGCTACAGGGATTGCATCAGCGTTAAAACCCTGACGCTCAATTTCAAACATAGCGGCTGCATTGTCATCGATGGAAATTAGATCCAACGGAAATTCTTCGGCTTCGCCTCGGCGTGGATCGGTATTAATGTCCCGTGCAATTAACTCACGAATCGTGGCCTTGCCATCACCAACAACACATACAGACTCGCCTCTAGCAGCAGCTGCTAATTTTCCGCCCACAATGAGCAAGCGGTGTTCGCTTCCGCGCACAAAACGCTCGACCATCACCCCGCTACCTTCATCTCGCGCTAAGTGATAGGCCGCTTCCACTTCGGCGTGCGTCATCAATTCCATGGAAACGCCTCGTCCATGATTTCCATCACGCGGCTTAACTACAACAGGCAAGCCTATGTCTTCAGCCGCATCCCAAGCATCGGCCACGCTATCCACTAAACGGCCTTCTGGCACTGGTACACCACATGCCTCTAATAAACTTTTAGTTAAATCTTTATCGCCAGAAATACTTTCGGCAATAGCGCTAGTTTGATCAGTCTCCGCAGTCCAAATTCGATGCTGACGAGCGCCATATCCTAGTTGCACTAGATTACCGGCAGTCAAACGAATGGAGGGGATATTGCGTGCAGTGGCAGCATCCACAATACAAGCGGTGCTCGGTCCTAAGCATAACGAATCAACCATATCACGCAATTGAGTCAGCGTTGCGGGTAGATCAAACGGGCGATCCTGCATGGCCGCCAGAACTAAGTCGCGCGCTGCATGGATAGCTACGCGGCTTACCTGCTCATTGCGAGAGCGCACCACTACTTTATAGACACCACGCACGTCTGTGCTGCGCGCCTTACCAAAGCCACCTTGCATACCCGCCAAAGATTGAAGCTCTAGCGTGACATGCTCCAAAATATGTCCAGGCCATGTGCCTTCACGCACACGCTGCAAAAATCCGCCGCGCTCGCCAATGCCACATCGATGCTCTGCCAATGTTGGTAGCCAGCTACTGAGACGCTCGTAAAAACCAGGGATCGTATTAGAAGGGGAATCCTCTAAGGCGCCAATGTCTAGCCACACCTCTAATACTGGACGGTATGTCCATATATTTGGTCCACGCAGGGGTAAAATCTTTAGAAACTCCATCAGTCGGTCCAGATGAATTGAAGGTAGGAAAGTTGCGAAGTCGGCATACCGTTGAAGTTTACCAAAAAGCACGCCATAACTGTTTATCAGCCTTGTGGATTGTAGTACACTCAGCCGCTGTGAACAACCAAATACTCCCGTCAAGTCCAATTTATCAAGTGCTACCAGGCCACTGGATCGCCGCTGCGCAGTCGCAACTTCATCAGAATGAGCCCATTATTGCTTGGTTAGAGATTAATCTCGACCCACTATTGCACTTCAAAAAACAGCTGTTAGTGCTAAGCGCTGAACGCCTACTTCACATCAGCGATCCACAAACCACTGCCGTGAGCTACCCGTTCCAAGCCAATCTACACTGTCAACATCACGACCATGCAGGGGTGGGCAGCCTAGAGTTATTTGATGATGATACAAGGCTCGCGCGCTGGAATTACACCCTAGCACACGACGCTGCAGTAGCGCGTTTTAACAAGCAGTTTACGCTACAACTTGCCAGCTTTGTGAGCGGTGAACCTATCGCGACCGAAGATGTGCAATATTGTCCAAACTGTCAAGCCGAGCTTACAGCAGACACATTAGAGTGTGCGCATTGTGATGGAGAAATTGATAAACCACCGTCCACTTGGACATTGCTACGTTTATGGCGTTTTGCCAAACCGTATCAATGGCAATTATTAGGTGGATTTCTGCTGATGCTTGCCTCTACTGCGGCCACCTTAGTCCCACCCTACCTCACCATACCGCTTATGGACAAAGTGCTGATTCCTTATCAAAACGGCGCCCCTATTGACTACGGGATGGTGTCACTGTTACTCGCCGGCTTACTAGGTTCAGCCTTGCTTGCTTGGAGTTTAGGTTGGGCACGCACCTATATTTTAGCGTTAGTAAGCGAGCGCATAGGCGCCGATCTGCGCACCATTACTTATGAACATTTATTACGTCTGTCACTAGAGTATTTTGGCGGTAAGCGCACGGGTGATTTAATGTCGCGCATCGGTTCTGAGTCTGATCGTATCTGCGTATTTCTATCACTACATTTACTCGACTTTGCGACAGATGTGTTAATGATATTGATGACTGCAGCAATCCTAATTTCCATCAATGCCAAGCTGGCATTAATTACTTTACTGCCGCTACCCTTTATTGCGTGGATGATTCATATCGTGCGCGATCGCTTGCGCACAGGCTTTGAAAAAATTGACCGCGTATGGTCGCAGGTCAGCAATGTGCTAGCAGACACCATTCCCGGAATCCGCGTAGTCAAAGCTTTTGCACAAGAAGGTCGTGAGGCGTTGCGCTTTCGTGAAGCGAACCAACATAACCTCATCGTCAACGACCGAATTAATAAAATATGGTCGCTGTTTTCACCTAGCGTCACCTTGCTGACCGAAATTGGTCTCCTGTTGGTTTGGGCATTTGGTATTTGGCAAGTCGCCCATAATGAAATCAGCGTCGGTGTATTAACCGCTTTTCTCGCCTATATCAGTCGTTTTTACACTCGCTTAGACTCCATGAGCCGCATCGTTTCGGTCACACAAAAGGCTGCCTCTGGGGCTAAACGCATTTTCGATATTTTGGATCATGTCTCTAGCGTGCCTGAGCCTTCTAACCCCGTGCACTTAGATCATGTTAGTGGCCGTATAGAAATTCGCGGGGCGGGTTTTCGCTATGGCAACCGCTCA